>Ga0068712_1000582_pt1 | contig 66525 bp, 60 predicted proteins | sample MTBAKSrepl1MetaG_FD_62987 | JGI IMG/M metagenome (GOLD analysis project Ga0068712, IMG submission 62987) | Enrichment culture microbial communities from Arthur Kill intertidal strait, New Jersey, USA, that are MTBE-degrading - MTBE-AKS1... | ecosystem: Environmental > Aquatic > Marine >... | reverse complement strand
GGTTACTCCGGCGCAAACGAGGGGCCGAAATTCCGGAGAATCTGCCCGCGTACTCGTTTTTGCTTCACGGCGGCCACACAACCCCAGGGGATATAAAAATTCCCAAACTGACCCACTACCCCGCCCTCTTTAGGCCCGCCGATTCGATCAGACTCCTAAAAAAGACATTTTTGGCGGTCCCGAAAACGACCCGTCCGCCCGGGTTCATCGTGAATCCCGGGCGGACGGATGCTTGTCAACGGACGCCGGACGTCCTTTTGCCTTGACCTTCCGGCTCAGTCGCCGATACTCACGCCCATGGAGGCGTCATCGACGCAGTTCTTGAGTTCGTCTTGGGTGGCCTTCTTGGGGTCCTTCAGGGAATCCAGGGGGCAGATGTACTCGTTGCCGGCTTTGTCTTTTACCCAAACAAACGGTTTCGCCGCCTTGCGCGCCTCGGCCATGATCTCCTCCTTGGTCTAGGGTTTTGAGCGGTGCTAAGGTTTCCCGATGCCTTCGCGGAGTTGTGTTTCCGAAAAATCGGGCGCTTGGGAAGAAGACAGGTCATCACGAGCACTGCGTTTCGCATCAGGGTCTGGCTTGCCCGGCCCCTTGTTTCGGCTCCGCCGCGCGTCCTCACTCGATTGTTGAAGGACTTATAATAATGCTAGCCCGGGCAAACCACGGTGTCAAGGGAAGGGTATCCCGGCCGCCCGGCAAGGAGCCGGGCGGGTGGCTGAGCCGCGTCCGGGAGATCGAGACGGCTTAAAAATTTTCTTTGAGGAGTTGTTCGGCTTTCTTTTTATCGCCCCGGTTGCCCAAGGGGCCGGTGTCGGTCGCTTTCAGAATCCACTCCAGTTCCTGCTTGGCCTCGTCTTTCTTTTTGAGCGCCAGGAGGGTCTTGGCCAGGGAGAGCCGATTGGCCGCGTGATTCGGGGCCAACTCCACGGCCTTATTCAAATATTCCAAGGACTTTTTCTTGCTGCCCCCGGCAATGCCCGGGACCGCCCGGTAGAGTTCCCCCAGGACCATGTAGGCCCCGGCGTTGGAAAAGTTCGGGTCGAGCTTGATGACCTCGTTCATCTGCTCCTTGATCGGTCCCACCAGGCTGAGGCTTTTCAAGACGCCCTTGGTCCGGCCGTACTCGCCGTAAATCACCCCCAGCCAGTAGTGGCAGGCCACGCAGTCGGGCTTCAGGCTCACCGCCTTTTCGGCAAAGGCGATCCCTTTCTCCAGGGTGGGAACCTGCTGATCTTTGTCCTCGATCTTGGTGCCGAGCCAATGATAGGCCCGCGTGATTTTCCACATGGCCTCCACGTTTTCCGGGGCCTCGGCCAGAATCTCCTGGTAGAGGGCGATGGAGGCCTTGGTCTTTTCCAAGTCCAATCGTTCAGGCCAGAGGGCGTCCGCTTGGCTCATTTTCGCGGCCACGTCCGCAGCGCCGGCGGTTGGACAGAAACAGAACAGACAGAACGCAGCCAAGACAAAACTAACCCGGAAACACCGCTGGAACATGATGCGTCTCCTTTTCGCGCTGTTGCGGAGGGAAAAGCCCCCGGTTGTAAAATGATACGGCATGATATACCCGTCTCAAAGACGGTGTCAAACGAAATCCGGCCCGCGGAAAACCAGGCGGCCTCGTTGACATTTGTTCCCAAGGAGGCTACATTTTGCCACCAAGGGAACAGGGGCGAGACGGAGGGCACATGCGTATTCAATTTCCCAATGATTTCATGTGGGGAGCCGCCACGGCCTCCTATCAGATCGAAGGCGCCTGGGACGCGGACGGCAAGGGCGAGTCCATCTGGGACCGGTTCACCCACACCTCGGGCCGCATCCGGGACGGTTCAACCGGAGACCGGGCCTGCGATCATTACCACCGCTACCTGGAAGACATCGCCCTGATGCGGGAATTGAAACTCAGGGCCTACCGTTTTTCGGTCTCCTGGCCCCGCATCCTGCCCTCGGGCGGGGGCCGGCCCAACCGTGCGGGCCTGGACTTCTACACCCGGCTGGTGGACGCGCTTCTCGAAGCCGGCATCACCCCCATGCTGACCCTGTACCACTGGGACCTGCCCCAAACGCTCTCGGACAAGGGCGGCTGGACCAACCGGGACATGGCCGGCTGGTTCAGCGACTATGCCTCGGCGGTCGCCCGCGAACTGGGCGACCGCGTGCCTCTGTGGACCACGCTCAACGAGCCCCAGATCTTCACCCTGCTGGGATACCGCGCCGGCTTTTTCCCGCCGGGCGTGCGGGACGAACAGGCCTATCTCCAGGCCTCCCACCACGCCAACCTGGCCCATGGGCAGGCGGTCCAGGCCCTGCGCGCCGACGTCAGCCAGGCCCAAATCGGCACCGTGCTGGCCATCCAGAGCCTTCACCCGGTCACCGATTCCAGCGACGACCTCAGAGCCACGGAAACCATGGACGGCGTGTGGAACCGCTGGTTCGCCGAGCCGGTGCTGCTGGGACGTTACCCCGCGGACATGCTGGAACTGTACGCCGATCTGGAGTCCCCGATCCTGGAAGGGGATATGGAGCGCATCTTTCAACCGCTCGATTTCGTGGGACTGAATTGCTACACCCGCAATTTTGTCGAATACGACCCGAACGCGGGCCGGATCAAGGGGCGGTTCAACACCCGGCGCCTTCCGGGCGCCGAATACACGGTCAAGGGCTGGGAGGTGTATCCGCCCTCGATTTACGAGGCCCTGATCCGTTTCAAGAAGGACTGGGGCGACCCGCCGGTCTATGTCACGGAAAACGGCGCGGCCTTTGACGACCGAGTGGTGGACGGGGCCGTGCACGACCCGGACCGGACCCGGTATTTGCGGACGTATCTGGCCGAGGTGCACCGGGCCATCCGGGACGGGGTCCAGGTCAAGGGGTACTTCGTCTGGACGCTCATGGACAATTTCGAGTGGGCCTCGGGCTACACCGAACGGTTCGGCCTGATCCACGTGGATTTCCAGTCCCAACAACGCATCGTTAAGGACAGCGCCCATTGGTATCAGGGTCTGATCGAGGCAAACGGGTTTGAGCAGACGGACTGATCGAGCCACGGCCAAGGCCCGAAAAAAGCGCCCGGGCGGGATTGCGGTCCTGCCCGTTTTACTTCTGGTCGCCGGTCTCCTGGTCGGGGCGGTGCTGGGCATGGCCCTGTCCGTGACCCGGGACCTGCCCCAGATCCAGGCCCTGGAGACGTTCACCTCCAGCGCGGCCACACGCGTCTATGCGGCCGACGGCAGCCTGCTGACCCAATTTTACATTCACCGCCGTTTCCCGGTGCCCTCGGACAGCCTGCCCGACGATCTGAAAAAAGCGGTCGTGGCCATCGAGGACCGCAGGTTCTACCAGCACACCGGCCTGGACGTCATCCGTAACTTCGGGGCCTTGCTCAAGGACATCCGGGAACGCCGGTTGGCCGAGGGCGCCTCGACCATCACCCAACAGCTCACCCGAAACCTGTTCCTCACCCCGGAAAAGACCTTCTCCCGCAAACTCAAGGAAATCTATCTGGCCTTCCAGATCGAACACAGCTACACCAAGGACGAGATTCTGGCCCTCTACTTGAACCAGATTCACTTCGGACACGGCGCCTACGGCGTGGGCGCCGCCGCGGAAGTCTATTTCGGGAAAAAGGTCTATGAACTGACCCTGCCGGACTGCGCCCTCTTGGCCGGCCTGATCCGCGCGCCGGCCATCTATTCCCCCTTCAACCACCCGGACCGGGCCCGCGGCCGCCGGACGGTCGTGCTCCGGGCCATGCTGCGGGAGGGATACGTCACCCAGGAGCGGTTCGATCAAGCCAACCAGGCGCCGCTCGGTCTCGTGGGCAAAAAGAAGGACCGGGTCCTGGCTGCCTATTTCGCGGAGTTTGTCCGCCGGAAGCTTCTCAGCCGTTTCGGGCAGGACACGGTCTATAAAGGCGGGCTGGAGGTTCGCACCACCTTGGACATCCGCATGCAGGAAGCCGCTGAAAAGGCCATTGAAAACTGGCTGCCCGTACTGGCCAAGCGGCTGCGCCATGGCGTCAAGACCGCCGAGGGGCCGGAACAGATTCAGGCCGCCCTGATCGCCCTGGAGCCGGGCACCGGCCGCATTCTGGCCATGGTCGGCGGCGCGGATTTCTCCGAATCCTCGTACAATCGGGCCGTGCAGGCCCTCCGGCAGCCCGGTTCAGCCTTCAAGCCGATCATTTTCGCCACGGCCATCGAAAAGGGCCGGACCCAGGCCGACCTGATTCTGGACGCGCCCATCAGCTACGATATTCCCGGCCGGGACGAACCCTGGGAGCCTCATAACTACGACTTGCGTTTCGAGGGGGAGGTCACGTTGCGGCACGCGCTCGAGGAGTCGATCAACATCCCAGCCATCAAGCTGCTGGGTCAGGTGGGCATCGGCCGCGTCATCGACACGGCCCGGCGGTTGGGCATCACCTCGCCCATCGGCCGGAACCTGTCTTTGGCCCTGGGCACGTCCGAGGTGCGGCTGATCGAACTGACCGCGGCTTACAGCGCCCTGGCCAGCGGCGGCTTGTGGGTGGAATCCTGGGGGATCGAGGAAATCAGGGACCAGAACGGCATCGTCCTTTACAAGACCAAGCCGAACCGAAACGTGGTCCTCACCCCGGAAACGGCCTATATCCTGACCGATATGCTCAAAGCGGTCATCACCGACGGCACCGGCCGCCAGGCCCTGGTCCTCAACCGCCCCCTGGCCGGCAAGACCGGCACCAGCGACGACTTCCGCAACGCCCTTTTTATCGGCTACTCCTCGAATTTGACGACTGGCGTGTGGGTCGGCTACGACTCCAACCACACCATGGGCCGCGGCGCGACCGGCGCGGCCGTGGCCCTGCCGGCCTGGATCGCCTTCATGGAACAGGCCCTCAAGGACAAACCGGTGCGCGATTTTCAGAAACCCGCGGGCGTGGTCATGGCCACCATGGACCGTTTGACCGGCCGGCCGGTGGAGCCCGGGTCGCCGGACGCCGTGGAGGCGGCCTTCCGCGTGGGCAACGGGCCTCGGGACTGAGGCCGCCACAGACTCCACCACCAACCGATTGGACGCAGGGCCTCTTTCAGCCGGGGAAAGGGCGTCCTTTTTACGTCTTGAGTTAGTCGCCTTGGCGGGTGACGAAAAGGCCCTTGAACCCGGCCCGGGTAAGCCGCTCCAGATAGGCCTCGGCCCCGGCCGAATCCACGGCCGGGCCGACCCGCACCCGAAAATAGGATTGCTCCGCCAGCCGGACCGGGTAGGCATAGGCCGGGTAGCCTTGTTGTTTCAAGGCGTCCACGAGCGCGGCGGCCTGATCCGCCCGGGTGAAGGAAGCCACCTGGACGGCATAGCCGGACGCGGTCTCGACCGGGGTCGCGGCCTCGGATTTCGCCTCCGGGGAAGCGGCGGGGGTTGTCGATTGGTGGGAATCCTCGGTCGGCTTTTCCACCAGGGCGGCTTCGGCCGGAGGCCGTTCGCTGACCAGGGATTTGTAGAAGGTCATTTTGGGCACGACCGGGGTGATCGGCTCGGGTTTGCTCTCGATGGTCACCACCGGGTGATCCCCGCCGGTCAGGCGTTCGATCCGCCGCACCAGGTCCTGAAACCGTTCGTCCTGAAAGACGATGCCCCGCCCCACCAGCACGCCCAGGACAAAGACCCAGACCAGAAGCAGGGAGAGGCCCAGCCCCCAAAGGAAAACCGCGCGCCGGGAAAGCACCCAACCCGAATCGCGGCCCTCGGATGCGGGGCCGTCGGAACGGCTCTTCCTGGCCGGTTTTTTGGCCTTGTTCGGCCGGCCGGGGGAACGGCTATCGTCTTTCACATGGTCTCCGGTGCTGCGACCCCCAGCAGCCCCAACCCGTTGGCCACGACCCGCCGGATGCAACCGGCCAGGAAGAGCCGGGCACGGCTCAGCTCTGGGTCTTCGCCGATGAAGCGGTGGCGGTTGTAATAGGGATGGAACAGGCCGGATAGGTCCATCAGGTAGTGGGTCAGCCGGTGGGGTTCCAGGCTGACGGCCGCGCCTTCCACCACGTCCGGGTAGGCGGCCAGGTGCTTGATGAGCGCCACTTCCTCGGGTTCGGTCAGTCGATCCAGGGGCGCGTCTTCCAGGCCGGCCGGGTCCGGGCCTTCTTCGGCCGCTTTCTTGAAGACGCTCGAAATGCGCGCGTGGGCGTACTGAACGTAATAAACCGGGTTGTCGCTGGACTGGCGCTTGGCCACTTCCAGATCGAAATCCAGCTTCGAGTCGAAGCGCCGCAGCAGGTACGAGAACCGGGCCGCGTCCGCGCCGACCTCGTCCAGCACCTCGCGCAGGGTCACGAACTCGCCGGCCCGGGTGGACATGCTCACCGGCTCGCCGTCCCGAAGCAGGCTGACCATCTGGACCAACAGGGCTTCCAGCTTATTGGGGTCCTGGCCCATGGCCTCGATGCCCGCCTTGAGGCGCGGGATGTAGCCGTGGTGGTCGGCCCCCCAGATGTCGATGAGGAGGTCGTAGCCGCGGAGGTACTTGTCGCGGTGGTAGGCCAGGTCCGGGGTGATGTAGGTTTTTTCGCCGTTCGATTTGACCAGGGGCCGGTCCTTGTCGTCGCCGAAGGTCGTGGATCGGAACCAGACCGCGCCGTCCGCTTCGTACAAATGCCCGTGGGTCTTGAGATCGGCCAAGGCCGCCTCCACCAGGCCCTGGTCATAAAGGCTCTGCTCGGAGAAATATCGGTCGAAGGTCACCTTGAAGGCGGCCATGTCCTCCCGGAGTCCGTCCATGATCCGCGCCGCGGCCCAGGGATAGATGGCCCTGACGGCCTCGGCCTCGGCCAGGTTCAGGTAGCGGTCCTGGACCTCGTCGCGCAGCTCGGTGGCCAAGGTTTGAACGTAATCGCCTTGATAAAAATTCTCCCCGAATTCCACGTTCCGGCCGAACAGGGCCAGGTATCGGTACAGCACGGAGCGGCCCAGGGTCTGCATCTGGTTACCCGCGTCGTTGACGTAGTATTCGCGGCTGACCTCCCAGCCGGCGGCCTCCAGTACCCGGGCCAAGGCGTCGCCCACGGCCATCACCCGGCCGTGCCCCACGTGGATCGGCCCGGTGGGGTTGATCGAACCGATCTCCAAGAGAACCCGCCTGCCCTCTCCCAGGGACAGGCGGCCGTAGGCCGGGCCTTGCCGACCGATCCGCCGCAGCACCTCCTGCCACCACCGGCCGGACAGGGTGAAATTGATGAAACCGGGTCCGGCGATCTCGGTCTTGTCCAAATAGCCTTCCGGGTCCTCGATATGCTTGATGAGCGTCTCGGCGATGGCCCGGGGCGGCTTTTTTTCCACGCCGGCCAGGACCATGGCCGCGTTGGTGGACCAGTCGCCATGGCTGGCCGCGCGCGGCACTTCCACGACGATGCCGCTGGGGAATTCGCGGCCGCTCAGTTCGCCCGCGGCCCGGGCTGTGGCCACTGCGGCCTGAATTTTTTCGGATAGTATGTTCTTCATGAATCCTTGTCTTTCTCTCGAGGAAGGGTCAGGTCTCGGGTGTAGTCCGGGCAGCGCAGCTCAGCCGAAGATTGGAAGCGAAGCTTTTTGGTGCAGTCCTTGCGCCAGGCGCAGGTCACGCAGGCCTTTTTTTCGTCCGTCATATCGCCTTTTCCTTTGGGCCGGCCGGGTTGAAATATCGGCGTGGATTGAGACCGCCGATGGTGGTGAAAACCTCGTAGGAGATGGTGCCCATCATCTCGGCCATGTCCTGGGCGCTCAGGCGCTCGCCGCCCTGCCTCCCCAGCAGCACGGCCTCGTCGCCGACCGCCACGCCCGGAACTTCGGTCACGTCGGCCACGGTCAGGTTCATGCACACCCGGCCGCGAATCGGCGCCCGGCGTCCCCGGATGAGGACAAAGCCCTGGCCGGACAGCCGCCGGCTCAGGCCGTGGGCGTAACCGACCGGCAGCACGACCAACCGCGTGGGCCGGTCGGCCGTCCAGGTGCGGCCGTAGCTGATCGTCTGACCGGCCCGGACGTCCTTCACCTGGATCACCCGGCTGACCAGTTGCATGACCGGCCTCAAATCGAAATCGCCGGCCGCGCCCTGAAAGGGGTCGGCCCCGTACAGCGCCAGCCCAGGCCGCACCACGTCGAAACGGGCCTCGGGCAGGGTCAGCGTGGCCGCGCTGTTGGCCGCGCTGTTTTCCGTGAGCTGAAAACCCAGCGCCCGCGCGGCCTCGATGGCCCCGCGAAACCGATCCAATTGCTCCCGGCTGAAATCGCTCTCCGGCGCGTCGGCCTCGGCCAAATGCGTGACCAGGCCGGTCACCATCAGGTTTCTCAACCCCCGGGCCATCTCCAAAAAATCTTGCGCCTTGTTCGCGGCCACGCCCAGGCGGTTCATGCCCGAGTCGATCTTCAGGTGCGCCCGCACCGGCCGACCTCGCCTGCCGGCAACGCGGTCCAGGTCCCGGGCCAGGGCCGGATCATAGATAAAGGGGGTCAAAGCGTGGGCCGCCACGTCGTCCAGGTCAGCCGGCCCCACACCGGCCAGGACGCACACGGGCGCCTTCACCCCGGCCTCCCGAAGCCGCACGGCCTCGTCCACGTCCATGACGCCCAACATCTCCGCCCCGGACGCGAGCAGATGTCTCGCCGTCGGCACGAGGCCGTGACCGTAGGCGTCGGCCTTGACCACGGCCATGACCCGCACGCCGGGCCCGATCCGTGCGCGCACCACGTCCAGGTTGTGGGCCAGGGCCGCAAGATCGATCCGGACTTCGGTCAGTTTCTCGCTCATATCCCGTTTCGCTCCCGCCCGACCACCGGGCGGCGCGGGTTTGATTATGCCACAACCCCGCGACTTGGCATCCACTCTTGCCCCGCGCGAGGCGGGTTTGATTATGCCACAACCCCGCGACTTGGCATCCACTCTTGCCCCGCGCGAGGCGGGTTTGATTATGCCATAACCCCTTTGAATAGCAACCCCCGACCGCCCGGGCGACGGGCTTGACATTGCCCTGGGCTTCGAGAATGATGGGGTCGCAATGTTCCTTGGATTCGAGGCCGATCATGGACGCCGACTACCTCTTGACCGTGCTGGGTTTGATCTTCATCATCGAAGGCCTGCCCTATTTCGCCTTCCCCAATCACCTGAAACGATGGCTCCGTCAGGTCCTCGTTCAACCGGAATCGGTGCTGCGCGGTCTGGGTTTCGCGGCCATGCTCTTGGGACTTCTGATGGTCTATTTGGGCCGACGCTAAAGTCCCTGCCTTGACGCTGCCAGACCAGCGCTTGACAGTCCGTATGGGAACCGGATAAATAGAAAGGTCAACAATCCGACATGGAGAAAGACGACTCGCTTATGAATAGAAAGAAAGACGCTGTCCGCCCGGGGACCGTTTTCGGCTTGGTGCTGATGATCGCGTTTCTCCTGAGTTCCGGCTCCGGCCGCGCCGCGGACCGGGTCGACAAGGTGCTCATTCTGCCTTTCACCATCCACGCGGCTCAGGACCTGAGCTTTATGCGGGAGGGCATCCTGGACATGCTCGGCTCGCGTCTGGCCTGGGAAGGCCGGGTGCAGGTGCTGGACAAGGCCGTCTCCAAGAAGGCCGCCGCCGAAATTCACGGGGAACTGACCGACGACGCGGCCCGCGCCCTGGCAAGCAACAATGGTGCGGATTACATCCTGTTCGGTTCCATGAGTGTTTTCGGACAGGCCGTCAGCCTGGATGCCCGGATCGTGGGCACGGACCCCAAGCAACAGCCGCTCGCGGTCCACGCCCAGGTCGACAAATTGGACGGCGTGGTCGCCCGGGTGAACGATTTCGCCGGCGATATCAATGAAAAAATTTTCCAGCGCACGCCCGAAGCCCGGCGGTCCTTCGCGGAGCAGCGCACCCCGGCCGAGTATCGCCGTCACCCGGACACCCTGCTGGCCCGCACGGCGCGAACCTCGGCCGGTCTCACCTACACGGGCCGCGGTCCGCTGGTCGGGGAAGGCTTTTGGAAGAGTCCCGCCATTTCCGAAGCCGTGACCGGGATGGACGTGGGTGACGTGGATGGGGACGGCGCCAACGAAATCGTTTACTCCACGATCAACGAGATTATCGTGGGTCGGGTCGAGAACGGAAGTTATCGCCAGATCACCCGGTTCAAGGGATACACCAGCGATCAATTCTTCACCGTGGACGTGGGGGACGTCAACGGCAACGGCCGGGCCGAGATTTTCGTCAACAGTCAAAGAACCTACGAAATCCGGTCCTACGTGCTCGAATGGACGGGCAGCGGATTGAAGCCCATCGTGCAGGACGCCGGTTGGTTCTATCGCATCATCCCCTCGCCGTCCGGCCCGATCCTGGTCGGTCAGCGGAGCCGCGGTGGGGAGATGCTTTTCGACGGCCCTGTTTATAAAATGAATCCGGGCCGGGGCGGATACGTTCCCGGAGACACATTGAGCGTACCCGAAGACACGGGCAACGCGCTCAACATCGGCTTGATGAAAATTCAGGGCGAGGCTCAGGACAGCCTGCTGATGGTCGGCACGGACGGCGCGTTGCACATCCTCGGTCCCGGCGGGCAGGTGCTTTGGGAAGGCGGCGAGAACTACGGCGGTTCCGTCTTTTATTTGAAACGCCTGGAAGGCGGAAGTTACTCGGTGACGCCCGAGCGGGGGGTCTATTATTTCCTTCCGCCCCGCATCGTGGTGGCCGACGCGGACGGGGACGGCCAAAAAGAGATCATCATCTCCACCAGCGAAGCTTCGACCTGGTCCAGCGCCCTGCCGGATACGCGGCCTTTGAACAAAGGCGAGGTGCGCTCCCAGGTGTACGCGCAGATGTCCATCCAAGAAATTTGGCACTCGCCGCTCATGGCCGGTTTCCCGGTGGATTACCAGATCAAGGATTACAACAACGACGGCCAGCCCGAACTCATCATGGCCATCCTCGTCAAAAACAGCAAGGGCCTGGGCCTGTTGGGCAAAGCCCAAAGCAATCTCGTGGCTTTTTCCTTAACCGGGCTCAAGACCGACCAGCAGAAAGACACGAATCGCTGACCGCTTTCAAACCGGAAAGATTGCCGGCCGAACCCCGAATTTTTGGAAAACGACCGGCAATCTCCGTTTGAAGGACCGAAGGTCGAATTTTGATATTGACACCCGCCCGGGAATCCCTAAAAATAACGGGTGCGGCGGTGTAGCTCAGCTGGTTAGAGCATACGGCTCATATCCGTAGTGTCCGGGGTTCAAGTCCCTGCACCGCCACCAACCGACCGAAACAAGCCCCTCGTCCGAGGGGCTTTTCTTTTTTCCTTCCCGGCCGCCCTCGGCTAGGCTAAACTTAAAAAAAAAGCGCGGCCGCTTTCGGCGGTCTTAACATGCCAACGCACAGGGAAGGGGCGCCCCATGACCAAAGCCGACATCAAGAAGCTGGAAAAGGAACTCAAATACAAGCCGATCTGCGTCTGGGACAAATTGAAGCCCAAGGAACGGCAGGCGGCTTTCGACCTGGCCGAGGACTACAAAACCTTCCTCAACACGGCCAAGACCGAACGGGAAGCGGTTCGGGAGATCGAGGCCCGGGTGAGCGCGGCCGGGTTCAAACCCCTGGCCAAGCAAAAAAAGCCGGGGCCTTTGTTCAGCAGCCTCATGGGCAAAACCACGGCCGTGGCCCTGCCCGGTAAAAAACCGCCCAGCGAGGGAATCCGCCTCATCGTCTCCCACATCGACTGCCCGCGGTTGGACCTGAAACAGAACCCCCTCTACGAAGAGGCGGAAGTGGCCCTGCTCAAAACCCACTACTACGGCGGCATCAAGAAATATCAGTGGATGTCCCTGCCCCTGGCTCTGCACGGCCGGGTCATCAAGGCCGACGGCCGGGCCGTGGACATCGTCATCGGCGAGGCCGACGACGACCCGGTGATGACCATCGCCGATCTGCTGCCCCATCTGGCCCAGAAGGTCCAGGCCGAGAAAAAGGTGAGCGAGGCCTTTCCGGCGGAAAAGCTCAACCTGTTGATCGGCTCCCTGCCCCTGGGCGGGGAGGAGGTCAAGGAGCGGTTCAAACTGGCCGTGCTGGACCTGTTGCAAAAGAAGTGGGGCTTGATCGAAGCCGATTTCATGAGCGCCGAGTTCGAGGCCGTGCCGGCTGGAAAGGCCCGGGACGTGGGCCTGGACCGGGGCCTGATCGGGGCTTACGGCCAGGACGACCGGGCCTGCGCCTACGCCAGCCTGAGCGCCCTGCTCGAAACCAAAAACCCGACCTACACCTGCGTGGCCCTGTTCATGGACAAGGAGGAGATCGGCAGCGACGGCGCGACCTCGGCCAGCTCCCATTTCTTCGAGGCCTTCGTGGCCGACCTGCTGGCCTTGTCCGGCGAACGTCCGGGCCTGATGGCCGTGCGCAAGGCCCTGTTGGCTTCCCGCGCCCTGTCCGCGGACGGCAACGCGGCCCTGGACCCGAACTTCCCGGAGGTGCACGAGCCGCGCAACGCGGCCAAGCTGGGCTACGGGCCGTGCCTGACCAAGTACACCGGGTCCCGGGGCAAGTACGGCGCTTCGGACGCCTCGGCCGAGTATATGGGCTGGGTGCGGCAGGTGTTCGAGCGCGCCGGGATCGTCTGGCAGGCGGCCGAACTGGGCAAGGTGGACGAGGGCGGCGGCGGCACCGTGGCCCTGCACTTCGCCAAGCACGGCATGGAGATCGTGGACACGGGCCCTGCCCTGCTGGACATGCACTCGCCCTTCGAGATTTCCTCCAAGGCCGACACGTACATGACCCGCCAGGCCTTCCGGGCCTTTTACGAGGCCGGTTGATCCGGCACGGTTTGTTATCGTGATTGTTGTAGGGGCGCGGCATGCCGCGCCCCTACCTGTTATGAGAGCCGCATGACCAAGTCGGACAGGGAATCCAGGCCGATGAGTTCCATGCCCGGCTCGGGCCGGAGACGCTTGACGTCGCCGGCCGGAAGCACCGCCCGTTTGAAGCCGAGCTTGGCCGCCTCCTTGAGCCGCACGTCCAGACGGCTGACGCCGCGCACCTCGCCGGCCAAACCGATCTCGCCCAGGAACACGGCCTCGTAATCCACCGGACGTTCGAAATAGCTCGACACCACGGCCGCGGCCAGGCCCAGGTCGGCCGCGGGTTCCACCACCCGGATGCCGCCGGCCACGTTGACGAAGATGTCCCGGTCGTACAGCTTCAGGTTGACCTTCTTTTCCAAAACGGCGGCCAGGAGGGAGAGACGGGCCGGGTCCAGGCCCAGGCTCTGGCGGCGGGGCATGGCCAGGCCGCTGGCCGAGACCAAGGCTTGCAGTTCGACCAGGATGGGCCGCGTGCCCTCGATGGTCGGCACCACCACGGACCCGGGCGCGCCGGCCGGACGCTCGGCCAGGAACAGGGCCGAGGGGTTGTCCACCTCGATCAACCCCCGGTCCTTCATCTCGAAAACCCCGATCTCGTTGATCGAGCCGAAGCGGTTCTTGAAGGTGCGCAGGATGCGCAGGTTGTGGGTCCGTTCGCCCTCGAAGTAAAGCACGGTGTCCACCAGATGTTCGAGGGCCTTGGGCCCGGCGATGCTCCCGTCCTTGGTCACGTGGCCCACGAGCCACACCGGCCGGTTCTCGCTCTTGGCCAGCTTGATGAGCCGCGCGGCCGCTTCGCGGATCTGGGCCAGGGAACCGGGCGCCGAACCGAGGGCCGGGTCCGAGACCGCCTGAATGGAATCCACGGCCACCATGTCCCAATCCCCGCCCGCGGCCAGTTCCTCGATCGCTTCCAGCGACGTTTCGGCCGCCGCGTGAATAAGGGCCGGGTTCAATCCCAGGCGCTCGGCCCGGAGCTTAAGCTGGGCCAGGGATTCCTCGCCAGAAACGTACAGCAACCTCCGTCCGCCCTGACTCAGCCCGGACGCGGCCTGGAGAAGCAGGGTGGATTTGCCGATGCCCGGGTCTCCAGCCAGGAGCACCACCGAACCGGCGACCATCCCACCGCCCAGCACCCGGTCCAGTTCGGCCAGGCCGGTTTCGAGCCGGACCTCAGTTACCTCTTCCAACCGATCCAGGGTCGTCGCGCCGGGCGCGCCGGGAGCCTTGGCTCGGGCGCGGCCGGGGGCGGCGCGGGCCGCGACAAAGGTATCCCAACCCTGGCAGGACGGACAGCGACCCAGCCATTGAAACGAGCGGTGGCCGCAGGTTTCGCAGACGTATTCGGTTTTTATCCGGTTCATTTAAAAGACCTTTTGGCTGCGGCCCGGCCGGAAATGCTGGAAACAGGAGTTGACAGTAAAAGCCTATTTCAGATATACCATTTAATAGAGGCAGGACACAAGGAGATCGTCATGAGCGAAGAAAACATCGTGCACGTGAGCGACGAAGCGTTCGAGGAACAAGTCATCAACTCGGACCAGCCGGTCCTAGTGGATTTTTGGGCGGCTTGGTGCGGTCCCTGCAAAGCCATCGCCCCCACCATCGAGGCTCTGGCCGACGAATACGCGGGCAAGCTCCGTGTGGCCAAGTTGGACGTGGATACCAATCCCAAAATGGCTACCAAGTATGGCGTTCGGGCCATTCCCACCATGATCCTGTTCAAGGGCGGTGAAATCCAAGGACAGATCACCGGCGCCGTGGGCAAGACCCAGATCGAGAATGCCATCAAAAAAGTCCTTTAAACATGACCGCTTCCGAGTATGATCTGGTCATCATCGGCGGCGGCCCGGCCGGATTGACCGCCGGGCTGTATGCCGCCCGGGCCAGGCTCAAGGCTCGTTTGTTGGAAAAGCTGTCGCCGGGCGGCCAGGTGTTGACCACCGACTGGGTGGAGAACTACCCCGGCTTCCCGGAAGGCGTGTCCGGCTTCGACTTGATGGACCGCATGCGACAGCAGGCCGAGCGGTTTGACCTGGAGATCACCAGCGGCGAGGTCAACGCCATCGAGCGCCGGGACCAGCTTCTTCACCTGGGTTTCGAGGGCGAGGAACTGCTGACCCGGGCCCTGATCATCGCCACGGGCGCCCAACCCAACACCCTGGGCGTGCCGGGCGAGGCCGAACTGACCGGCAAGGGCGTTTCCTACTGCGCCACCTGCGACGGCCCCTTTTACAAGGAAGTCGAGGTGGCGGTCGTGGGCGGCGGGGACACGGCCGCGGAAGAGGCCCTCTTTCTGACGCGATTCGCCTCGAAAGTGCACCTCTGCCATCGCCGGGACGAACTCCGGGCCACGGGCGTCCTCCGGGAACGGCTCCAAGCCTCGCCCAAGATCGAAATTCACTGGTCCAGCCGCATCACCCGGATCGAGGCCAATGAATCCGGCCAGGTGGCCGGGGCCGCTCTCGAAGACCTCAAGACCGGCCAGAGCGTCTTGCTGCCGGTGCAGGGCGTCTTTCTTTTCGTGGGCATCAAGCCGGCCACGGCCTTTGTGCAAGGTTTCGTGGAACTGGACGAGCGGGGCTTTATCAAGACCGACATGGAACTGGCCACTTCCCAACCCGGAGTTTGGGCGGCCGGCGACGTGCGCTCGAAGACCCTGCGTCAGATTTCCACGGCCGTGGGCGACGGCGCCGTGGCCGCCTTCCAGGCGGAACGGTATATCGAGGACACATTCCATACTCCAAGGAAATAACGGGTTCACGCCGCTTATGAAATCGCGACTCCCCCTGGTGGCCCTCTGTCTGATTCTCCTGCCGGCCCTTTTAGCCGGTTGCAGCTATTTCCGCAAACCCGGACCGCTGGACACCCCGCCCGAGGTGCTCATCGAGCAGGGTATGAAGTCCATGCAGAAGAAGCGCTACCAAGAGGCGGCCGAAATCTTCCAGCAGCTCCGGGACCGGCACCCCTACAGCGACCTGGCCATCCTGGCCGAACTGAAACGGGCCGACGCCTTGTATCTGCAAAAGAATTATGTGGAGGCGACCGACGCCTACGCCGAGTTCGAACGGATGCACCCCAACAACGAGGCCATCCCCTACGTGGTCTTCCGGCAAGGCATGTGCTTCTGGGAGCAGCGCACTACCCGGGACCGCGACCAGACCGCCTCGCTCAGGGCCATGCAGACCTTCAACCGCCTCATCCAGGCCCATCCGCAAAGTCCCTATGCCGAGCAGGCCGCGCCGCTGGTCAAGGAGGCGGTGAACCTCCTGGCCGGCCACGAATTCATCATCGGGGAGTATTATTTCAAGAACGAAAAATGGCGCGCTGCCCTGGGCCGGTTCGAAGGCATGCTCAAGCTCTATCCCGGCACAACCTACGACGCCCGGGCCAAGGACTATATCCAGCAATGCCAGGAGAAGATCGCCGCCGAACCGCCGCCCAAAAACTCAGAGGACGACGACGCCCAGGCCAAGGAAAAGAAACTGCCCGAGCCCCGCTCGCGTCTGCTTGACAAATCCAAGAAATAACCGGAACCGTTTCCCGCCGTTTTATCCGGCGTTCGCGAGGGCCGCGGAAAATGTCCGCGGCCCTTGTGCTTTGCGGCTTATTCCGGCTTCTCGATTTTTTTCAAATAATCGGTGATGGCCGCGTCGTAGGCCGAGGTGGCTTGAAAGACCTTGCGGGCCAAGGCAAACCGGGTTTCGAGGCTGGTGGCGTTGTCATGAGCCCGCATTTCGGCCAGCACCCGGCCGTAGTCGGCGGGGTCGATGATCACGGTCACGCCGGTGTAGTTCTTGGCCGCGGCGCGCAGCAGGGTCGGCCCGCCGATGTCGATGTTTTCGATGGCGTCCTCCAGGGTCACGCCCGGCCGGGCCACGGTGGCTTCAAAGGCGTACAGGTTGACGCAGACCAGGTCGATGGACTGAAGCTGATGGGTTTCCATCTGCCGGGCGTGGTCCGGTAGGTCCCGCCGGAACAGGATGCCCGCGTGGACCTTGGGGTGCAGGGTCTTGACCCGGCCGTCCAGCATCTCCGGGAATCCGGTGAAGTCCGCCACCTCGACCACCGGCACCCCGGCTTCGGCTATGGCCCGGGCCGTTCCCCCGGTCGAGAGAATCTCCACGCCCAGGCCGCTCAGTTCCCGGGCGAAATCGGCCACGCCGGTCTTGTCCGTCACGCTGATCAAGGCCCTCTGTATGCCCATGGTCTTGTCTCCTTGCATGTAAGTTCGGGGCCAACCATAGGCCGCGCCCGGCTCGAAGTCAAGGCCCGATCCGGCCCGTGCAGCGCCCTTGACCGGCCCCCGGCTTCCTGGTACTCCTCTTCCCATGACCCAAGACCCTGAGGTCAAACCGCCCGGCGAGGCAAGCGACCCCACCCGGCTCTCCCGGCTATGCCGGCCCGACGAGCAAACCGCGTGCTTTGCCTGTTGCCCGCCCATCCGGCCGTCGGGCTACGACCACGCAGACCACGAGGCCTCGGTCCGTCGGGAGCTGCTGGAAAACACGCGGGCTTTGCGCGATCAGGGGCCTCGGGAGCGGCCCATCACCGGCATGAGCTGCTGGGGCCTGGGTTTTCTGGACCAAAAAGGCCGCATGGCGGGTTGTCTGCTGCATCCGGCCCGGAATCAGGGACGCGACCTGCGGGACCTGACCGGCTACGGGGAAAAGTGCCGCCGCGAACTCTGCCGGGAAGCGGTGGCCCTGGCCGAACTTCCGCCTACTCTGGCCGATTTCGTGCTGAGGCTGGGGCAAGGGCTGGACAGCTTCGCCTATTCCAGCCCGAGGAAAAACCCGGTTTTCCAGCTGCTGGCCTGGGGGCCGGACATGATCGAGCGTCTGGCCGCCAGCGCGGGCGGCAGCCTGGACCGGGAGACCTATTTCGAGCGGTACGCCTTCCTGGCCTGGGACCTCGATCCCGGCCCGAACGCTTTCCCCTTGCTCCTGTTTCTTGGGGACCGCGATCTGGAGGAAGGGGGCCGACCGGATTTTCTGGCGCGCTACCAAGCCGGCTTGGCCGCCTTTGTCGCGCGTCACCGCTTGGCCGTGACCCTGCCCCTGGATCGGCGGCCGTTCCTCCACGAACTCGGCCTTCCATCCACGTTGACGGCCTTCTTCCGCGAAGCCCTAGGCTGGACGCGCGCCCTACCGTCCCAGGCCGAGGAGATTCGGGTCGCCCTGACCCAGGCCATGGAGACGCTAAGACGGGAATGAAAGGGCGTAGGGGCACGTTGCACGTGCCCCTATGATTTCAAAAAGCCTCATGTCGTCATTGCGAGGAGTCCCGCCGCAAAAAGGCAGATTACTCTCGTTCCAGGGCTCTGCCCTGGAACGGGGAATCGCACCGAGGCTCTGCCTCGATCCCTTTGCAGCCTAAGCGACTTGAACTTGCTGAAAAAAGTTGTGTTGAGGCAGAGCCTCAAATCTAATGGCGTTCCAGGGCAGAGCCCTGGAACGAGAAGACTGATTTAATATAAGGAGAGCACTAGGGCCGCTTGAGAAGCCGCGCCGGGCGGTAGTAACGATCCTTCTCGCTGTACACGCAGCCGCAGTAAGGCTGGCGGTACATGCCCAGCTCCCTGGACCGATCGACCCCTTCCCGCCAGCCGACCCGAAAATCCCGGTAGAGGAACTCCACCCCTTGCGCCCCGCACGTCTCGCGGCCGATCTCGGCGATGAGGTCATGCTTTTGGTAGCGGCTGTAAAGCAGGGTGGTGGCCAAGGCGTCGAAGCCGCCCTGGCGGGCCGCCTGGGCCGCGGCCTTAAGGCGTAGGCCGTAGCAGAAGCGGCAGCGTTCGCTCTCGCGGAAGGCCACGGCCCGCAGGTGTTCCTCGGGGGTGTATTCCTCATGGAACATCACCGGCAGGTCGATCGATTGGGCGTAGGCCCGGAGCGTTTCCTCCCGGCGCTGGTATTCCTTGTAGGGCTGGATGTTGGGATTGTAAAAGAGGCCGGTCAGATCGTGCCCCTCGTCCCGGAGAACGCCCACGGGATAGATGGAGCAGGGACCGCAGCAGATGTGGAGCAAAATCTTCATGGCTTTTGAACCGTTGCAAAACTTCGGGTTCCGACCGGACCCATTGTCGAGCTTCATCCTGTAGTCTTTAAAATAGAATTTCTATTTTTTAGAAATATCCCTATGGACGGTAGGGTGCTTTTCACACCTCCCGGATATTGTTCGTCATTCCCGCGCAGGCGGGAATCCAGGCGTCTTAAGGCAATATGACGAAAAAGACTGGATTCCGGCTTTCGCCAGAATGACGTTTCGAATCTTGGGCAAGGCAAATCCGTCACCCTGGCGAAAGCCAGGGTCCAGGCATGTTAAGGCAATGTCCTTGCGCCGTTTTCATTCCGCAGCGGTTACTGAGGCCCGTGGGACACGGCATAAAAATTCTTGCGATTTCGATGTGCGCCTTCCTCGATTTTACCTCGGAATCCTGTGGCTTGCAGCGATCGCGTTCCATGTAAATCAGCCAAGCTGGGCTTTGACCGTCTCCCCCAATAGACCCAGGTCCTCGACGACGTGGATGCCGGCCGCGCGCATGGCGTCGAGCTTGTCCGAGGCCCGGCCCGATTTTCCGGAGATGATGGCCCCGGCGTGGCCCATGCGGCGGCCCGGCGGAGCGGTGCGGCCGGCCACGAAGCCGAAGACCGGCTTGGTGAACTCGGCCTGGATGTACGCGGCCGCGTCTTCCTCGTCATGGCCCCCGATCTCGCCCACCATGACCACCGCCTCGGTCTGGGGGTCGTCCTTGAAACGCGACAGGATGTCGATGAAATTCGAGCCGATGAGCGGGTCGCCGCCGATGCCCACGCAGGTGGACTGGCCCAAGCCGGCCCGGGTGAGCTGGGAGACGACCTCGTAGGTCAGGGTCCCGCTGCGGGAGACCACGCCCACCGCGCCTTGCCGGTGAATGTCTCCGGGCATGATGCCCAGCTTGGTCTTGCCCGGCGAGATGATGCCGGGGCAGTTCGGGCCGATGAGGACCACGTTCCGGTCCTTGAGACGCTGGCGGACCACGGTCATCTCCATCACCGGTATGCCCTCGGTGATGGCCGCCACCAGGTCGAGCGTTTCCGCGGCTTCGAGGATGGCGTCCGCGGCCCCGGCCGGCGGAACGAAAATCACGCTGGCGTTGGCCCCGGTCTCGGCCGCCGCCTGGGCCACCGTGTTGAAGATCGGCCGATCGAAGATGGTCTCCCCGCCCTTGCCCGGCGTGACTCCACCCACGACCTGGGTGCCGTACTCGATCATCTTTTCCGTGTGAAACCGGCCTTCCGCGCCGGTGATGCCCTGCACAATGACCCGCGTTGTTTGATCCACCAGGATGCTCATCTCGCGCCCGCTCCGTTTGTACCCTATCCGCTCAGATTCCAGGCAGAACGCCATACCTTCGCATACCGGTGTTGCTCCTCGGCTCGTCACCGCGGCGTACAGACGGAGTACGCCTCATTCCTCGCCTTGGTCGCGCCTTGGTCTGCTTTGTTCTGACGATCTGCTTGTCCATGACATAAGGATGTCGTGTAAAACCCATCCGGTGTCAGCGCACCAGGTCGGCCACCTTCTGGGCCGCTTCCTTGAGGTCCCGGGCCACGCTGAAATTCAGGCTCGACTCGCCCAGAATCCGCTGGCCCTCCTCCATGTTTGTGCCTTCGAGGCGGACGATGATGGGCACGTCCACCTGGGCCTGGCCGGCCGCTTCGACCACGCCCTGGGCGAACAGGTCGCAGCGCAGAATCCCGCCGAAGATGTTGATCAGGACCGCCTTGACCCGCTCGTCGGACAGAATGATCCGAAACCCCTGACCGATGGCCTCCACGTCGGCCCCGCCGCCCACGTCCAGGAAGTTGGCCGGAGCCGCCCCGGCCTGCTTGATCAGGTCCATGGTGGCCATGGCCAGGCCCGCGCCGTTGACCATGGCCCCGATGTTGCCGTCCAGCCGGATGTAATTCAGACCATGCTTCCCGGCCCGGACCTCCAGGGGGTCCATTTCGTCCGGGTCCAGCAGTTCCTTGATTTCCGGGTGCCGGAAGAGGCCGTTGTCGTCGAAATTGATCTTGGCGTCCAGGGCCAGGGGTCCGCCCTCGGCCGTGACCACCAGGGGGTTGATCTCGACCAGGGAAGCGTCCAGGTCGATGAAGAGCCGGTACAGTTTCCCCAGGCAGGCCGCGCCGGCCCGCAGAGTTTTGCCGCCGAGACCCAGGGCCTCGGCCAGATGGACCCCGTGATAACCCCGAAAGCCCAGGAGCGGATCGATGGCCTGCTTGAAAATCTTCTCCGGCGTCCGGGCGGCCACTTCCTCGATGTCCATGCCGCCGGCCTGGGAAACCATCATGACCGGCTGGGCCAGATTGCGGTCGATGGTCAACCCCACGTAACATTCCCGGTCAAAGGCCTGGGCCGCCTCGACCAGCACCCGGCGGACCATCTGCCCTCCCGGCCCGGTTTGATGCGTGACCAGGGATTTCCCCAAGAGGGCTCGGGCCGCCTCGGCCGCCTCGGCCGGGCTGCCCACCCGCTTCACGCCGCCGCCTTTGCCTCGCCCGCCGGCGTGAATCTGAGCCTTGACCACGAAGCCCGGCGCGTCAAGCCCAGCGGCCACCTCCTGGGCCTGGTCGGGCGTCTCGGCGACCCCTCCGGCCGGCACTGGAATCTGGTAGCGTCTGAAGAGGTCCTTGGCCTGAAACTCGTGTATTTTCATGGATTGACGACCTCGAAGCGAGAATTTGACCGTGCCCGAAGCGTCTTTCCTTATACCGTACCCATGGTTTGCTGGGCAAGATTTATTTTGGCCGTGCGAAAAAAGGTTTTATGGGCCAAAACATAAAAAGCCCGGCGGGACCCCAGGCCAACTCCCGGATGGGTCTGAGCTTTTATGGTATGGGGCTGAGGAAAGAAATAGGGGAAAGAATGGTGCCGGGTCTAGACTGAACCCGCCGGTCTTGCGGAGGCCCGGCCCGATGAGGCGGCCGGGCCTGTGAAAATCTATTGAAAGACCTTCATGACCACGTCCATGAAGTCGTCCGGCTCGATGGGCTTTTCCAGAAAGAAGCTTGGCGAGGCCGAGATGAAATGTTTGAGCGCGGTTTCGGCGTCCATGCTGGGCATGTTCTCGTTCTCTTTGAAGCCGCGCAGCTCGACCAGCCGCTTCAGGAAATCCGCCTCCCCGGTCAGAATGATGATGGGGATGTCCTTGTAGGCGTAGGTCTTCTTGAGTTCGTTGAAGACCTCGATGCCGCTTTTGCGAGGCATGCGGATGTCCAGGACGATCAGGTCCGGCCGAATCTCCCGGACCTTTTGCAGGCCCTCGACGCCGTTGAGCGCGCTGTAAACGTTGCTGAAACCGTTTTCTTCGAGGATGAGGCTGAGGTACTTGAAATTCTTGATTTCATCGTCGATGATCAAGATTTTTTTCGTATCGTCCACCATTTGGATTCCCCCTTGGTCGCGTCCCGCGGCGGGACGTTGGCATAGCCGGTTTTTATTCTACTGAAAAGCGCCCCGAACTTCAACGAGAAATCCGAGGTCGGGGCGGGGGCGGCTTTCGGGTCGTGGTGTGAGACGTCTTCCCTTCGGGGAAATTTATGCTAAGATGGATGTCGCCTGAACATGTTCGAAAAAAGGCGGGGCGACGTGACGCTGAACGTGAAACATTACTTGGCCCTGGCCCAGCTCATCATCCTGGGGATGATCGTCTGGTCCGGCGTGCACCTGGGCATGACCATCCTGGCCCATCGCCTGGAGGACCGCGTGCAGCGCCAGACCCAGGTCCGGACCGCGCCGAACCGCGCGCCACAGACGCGCACCCTGGGAGAATACAAATCCATCGTCACCTCCAACCTCTTCTCCTCCCAACCGGCCGCGACCCCGACCGGCGAATCGACCGAGACCACGCCGGTCGCCGGCCCGCCCCAGCAAAGAGCCGGGATGCTGCGCCTCAAGGGCACCATTGTTTTAAGCCGGCCCGAGGATTCCTTCGCCATCCTGGAGGTCTCCGGTAAACAGGAACTCCACCGGGTCGGGGACAAGGTCGAGGGCATGGAAATCCTGCGGGTCCTGCCCGAGATGGTGGAGATTCGGGAAGGCGGCGCCGTGGTGCGGCTGGCCCTGGACAAAGAGGAATCCGAAGGCCCGACCTCGCCCAGGTATCCCGCGCCCGACCGGTCGAGATCATCGCCGTCCCATCAGACCGGTTCGGACCGGCTGGCCCGCCGGGTGGGCGCCAACTCGTTCATCGTCGATCGGGATGCCCTCAACGAAAACACGACCGACCTGACGTCCCTTCTCTCTCAGGTGACGATCCAGCCCTTTATCAAGGACGGCCAGCCCTACGGCTTTCAGGTCACCTCCATCGCCCCGGGCAGCATCTTCACCGACTTCGGCCTGCGCAACAACGACGTGGTGCTCAAGGTCAACGGCGTGCCCATCCGCCAGCCCGACGACGTGATCGGGCTGTACCAGCAGTTCCAGCAACTGGACATGGTGCGCCTCGAAATCGAGCGGGGGGGCCGGCCCGTGACCCTGACCTATGCCTTGCGCTAGGGAGGCTTGGTGTACGAAGCCTTTTTCCAGTTCCAGGAACCGCCCTTCAACCTGACGCCCGACGCCCGGTTCGTCTATCTGAGCCGCGGGCACCAGGAGGCCCTGGAACACATGCTCTACGGCGTGGAGCAGCGCAAGGGCTTCATCCTCATGGTTGGCGACATCGGGGCCGGCAAGACGACCCTGACCCGGCTGCTGTTGGACCGTCTGGACGAAAAGACCCGGCCGGCTTTGATCTTCAACACCTTTCTCACCGAGATCGAGCTGCTCCGGGCCATCAACCGGGAGTACGGCGTCTCGACCCGGGGTAGGACCCGGGAAGAGCTGCTGGCCACCCTGGGCCGATTCCTGATCGGCCAGTTGGACAAGGGCGGGACCGCGGTGTTGATCATCGACGAGGCCCAGAACCTGTCCGTGCCGGTTCTGGAGCAACTGCGCATGCTCTCCAACCTGGAGACCGACACCCAGAAGCTGATCCAGATCATTCTGGCCGGCCAGCCGGAACTCGGCCGCATCCTCAGCCGGCCCGATCTGACCCAGCTCAGCCAACGGGTGACGGTGCGCTGCCATCTGTCGCCCATGGATCGGGAAGATACGATCCGGTACATCCACCATCGGCTTTTCGTGGCCGGGTCTCAGAACCTGGCCCGTTTCGGCGACAAGACCTGCCGTCTGATCCACCGGCTCTCGGGAGGCGTGCCGCGCCGGATCAACGCCTTGTGCGATCGCGCCCTGCTGGTGGCTTACGCCCGGGGCATGCACGAGGTGAAGCCCGGCGCGGTTTGGCAAGCGCAAAGCGAGATCACGGGCGGGCCGGCGCGCGGAGGGTGGAACGCGGCCCTGGGTCTGACGGCCCGGCGGGGTCTGGTCATGGCCGGGTTTTTGGTGTTGTTGGCCCTGATTCTGTCCTATCTGAGTTACGCGGCGATCAGGAGTTCGCTCTAGTATGAGTTCCATCATCGAGGCCCGCAGGCGGGCGCGACAAGAACAAGAGATGAAAAATCCCCAGCCGGCTCCGCCCGGCCTGGGACCGGGCCGGAAGCCGCCTGGGCGGTCGTCCTGGCGGGCCCCGCTCTTTCTGGGGATCGTCCTGGTTTTGGCCGTGGGCGCAGCTTGGCTGATCCGCTCTTCCTTAAGCCCCCAGGCCCCGTCAACGACGGACGAGGCCGGCGTGCGCTACGTCCCGCAAAAATCATCGGCCGCCCGGCCCCGGCCTCCGGCGCCGCCTCGTCCCGGACCCTGGTCGCCCCCACCCCGAATGGCCCCGGATACGGACCGGCCCCCCGGCCCGAACGCGGTTCCCGCGCCTCCAGGCCAGCCGCCGTCGGCTCAAACCGAAACGCCCGCCCTGTACCCCAGACCCGGATATCCGCGGCCCCTGGCCAGGCCCCGCCTCCCGGATCGCTCCCTGCCCAACATGGCCAACCAGCCGGCCGAGACGGAGCGTTCGGAGGCGTCCGTATCGACCGGGGCCGAGGATTCCCTCAGCCGCGCCCCGTCTCCTTCGCGCGGCCAGAGTCCCTCGTATCTAGCCGAGACCCGGGACGACCCTGACCCCTCGCCCTCCCGCAACCAGAGGCCCTCGTACCCCAGCGGAGCCGAGGACAACCGCGCGGCCTCCCCTTCGCGTGGTCAGACGCTTTCGTACCCCAGCGGAGCCGGGGACAACCGCGCGGCCCGGGAGCATTTCGAAGCCGGTCGTCTGGCCCAGGACCAGGGACGGCCGGGCCAGGCCATGATCGAATACCGCCGGGCGCTCAAGCTGGACCCGAATCTGTCCGGGGCCTATTTGAACCTGGGCAACATTTTTCTGACCGTGTACCAGGACCCGGAGCGGGCGCGGGACATGTACCAGCAGGCCTTAAAATTTGACCCGGATAACAAATTGGGGCACAATAACCTGGGTGTGATCTATTTGAAACAGGACCGGCTCGATCAGGCCGAGGCCGAATTCAGGGCGGCCGTGAAGCAGGACCCCAAGTACGCGGACGCCCTTTACAACTTGGCCTGTGTCTTTGCCCGGAAAGACCAGCCGACCCAGGCCGTGGCGCAGCTTGAAAAAGCGGCCCGAATCGATCCCGGCATCGGCCGGTCGGCGGCCGACGACCCGGACCTGGCCTCTCTGCGAGGCCGTCCGGATTTCGCGCGTCTCCTGAAGGCCGGTCAGACGAAACCCGCAAAGGACTAAAGAAAAAACCGATGAAATCAGCACGCACACCACGCGGCCTGCTTCTCCTCATTCTGGCCCTGACCCTGGCCGCGACCCTAACCGCCAGGGCCGCGCGCCTTTCCTCGGCCGGCGACTCCACCGAAGAAAAAAAGCCGGCCGGGCCCGAGGAGGTCACCGTCAACTTTCAGGACGTGGACATCCGGGTCATCGCCGATTTCATCAGCCGCACCACGGGCAAGAACTTCATCTTCGACCGGGCGGTCCAGGGCCGGGTGACCGTCTATTCCCCGGGCAAGGTCACCCCGCGGGAGGCTTACCAGCTCTTCGAATCCGTGCTGGAAGTCAACGGCTTCACCACCGTGCCGGCCGGCAAGTTCATCAAGATCGTGCCTTCGGCCCAGGCCAAGAGCATGGCCATCGAGACCCGGGACCAGGAGACCGAGGGCCGTGGCAAGCAGGATCACGTGGTGACCCAGCTCGTCCGGCTGCGCCACGCCAATTCCAGCGAGGTGCGGAAAATCCTGGCCCCCTTCATGGACAAGACCGGCGTGATCATGGCCTACGACGTGGGCAACATCCTCATCCTGACCGACTACGCCTCGAACATCGATCGGCTGCTGAACATCATCAAGGCCATCGACACCGAGGGCGAGGGCCAGCAGCTCATGATCGTGCAGCTCAAACACGCCTCGGCCCGCAGCATGGCCGAGGAACTGGAACAGCTCATCCAGGTGCGGGCCAAAAGCCCCAGCCAAATGCAGCAGCAGCAGTTCAACGTCGTGGCCGACGACCGGACCAACACCCTGATCGTGCTCTACCGGCCCGAGCAGCGGCTTCTGTTGGAAGACCTCATCGCCAAGCTGGACACCCCGGCCCCCACCGGCGTGGACAAGGTCCACGTCTATTTCCTGGAAAACGCCCTGGCCGAGGACCTGGCCCAGATTCTGAGCAACCTGGCCGGCGGCGCCGGAGCGGCCACCACCTCCGCGGCCTCGACCGTGGCCAGCGCGCAACGCGGGGCCACGGCCCGTCAGGTGATGTTGCAGGAACCCGTGACCATCGTGGCCGACAAGGCCACCAACGCCCTGATCATCCGGGCCGAGGCCCAGGATTATCAGCTTCTCAAGAGCATCATCGAAAAGCTGGACATCCAGCGGGCCCAGGTCTTGGTCGAGGGGCTCATCATGGAAATGACCCTCTCCAAGACCTTGCAGCTTGGGGCCGAATGGCGTTCCTTGAACATATCCGACTCGGGCGCCACCACCATCCTCGGCGGAACGAACCTGACCACCGGATCGGATGATGGCTTGCTCAACCAAATGGCCACCAACCCGCTCACCAGCAGCGCCACCGGCCTGGTGCTCGGCGCGGCCCGGGGCACCCTGACCTTCGGCGGGGCCACGTTCTTGAACCTGGGTCTCCTCATCCAGGCCCTGCAATCCGACTCCGAGGTCAACATCCTGTCCACCCCGCATCTGCTGACCATGGATAACGAAGAGGCGACCATCATCGTCGGCGAGGAGCGGCCTTTCCTCAAGAGCGCGGTGACCAACACCTCGTCCAGCGACCTGAACGTGACCCGGACGTACGACTACAAGGACCTGGGCATCACCCTCAAGATCACGCCCCACATCAGTCAGGGCAACATGGTCAAGCTGAAGGTCTTCCTCCAGATCATGGATTTCGAGGCCGAGGCGGAGACCGGGGCGGTCACCTCGACCAAGCGCGAGACCGACACGACGGTCATCGTCTCCGACAGCGAGACCGTGGTCATCGGCGGGCTGATCCGGGACAACACGCGCACCACGCAATCGGCCGTGCCCTGTCTGGGTCAGATTCCGGTGCTGGGTTGGGCCTTCAAGGCCAAGGGCGACACCGGGGACAAGACCAACCTGCTCATCCTCCTGACGCCGACCATCGTTCGCTCGACCGACCGCTTGCGGCAACTGACCGAGGAGCGGCGGAAGCAGATCGAGGAGACGCAGCGGACGTACCGTCAGAACAAGAAGAAAGAGGACATCAAACGCACGCTCAAGGTGCTGACCGAATAAATGGCCGCCTTTGAACTCAGCGATACGCTCCGCCTGGCCGGCCAGGCCAGAGGCGGCGACAAGACCGTGACCCGGACCCTGTGCCAACGGTTCGGGATTCCCTTTGTCGAACACCTGCCCCCGGTCCACCTGCCCCGGGAACTGACCCGCAACCTGGACGTGGCCTGGGCCAGAAAGAACCGGCTCGTCCCCCTGGAAGACTCCCCGGACCGCCTCCTGGTGGCCCTGGCCAACCCCCTGGCCCTGGGACCCATCGACGAACTGGCCCACGCCTTCCGCAAGCGCGTCGATGTCGTGGCCGCGCCCGAGGCCGAAATTCTCATGGCCCTCAACCTGCTTTCCTCCGAAAGCATGGACTCGGCCAGCGACTTGCTCACCGAGATGGTGGCCGAGGAGGGCGATCTCCTGACCGGCGACTTGGACGCCGTGCCCGACCTGATCGACGCCAACGAGGCCGCGCCGGTCATCAAGCTGGTCAACCGCGTTCTCTACCAGGCCGTCACCGAGCAGGCCAGCGACATCCACATCGAGGCCGGGCCCGGCGCGGTCACGGTCCGCTTCCGTATCGACGGCATCCTGTACGACCGCCTGCACCCGCCGAGGCACTACCTGCCCTTTCTCGTCTCCCGGGTCAAGGTCATGGCCGGTCTGGACATCGCCGAAAAGCGCCTGCCTCAGGACGGACGATTCAATTTCTCGGTGGCCGAACGGACCATCGACGTGCGCGTCTCGGTCATCCCCACCAGCGAGGGCGAACGCCTGGTGCTGCGTCTGCTCAACAAGAGCGGCGCCCTGCTGGGCCTCGAAGAGCTGGGCTTTGACGAGCAGAACCTCGAAACCTTCTCTCAGCTCATCGCCCGGCCCTACGGCATCATCCTGGCCACCGGCCCGACCGGCGCGGGCAAGACGACCACGCTCTACGCGGCCCTCAGCCGCCTCAACTCCCGGGAACTGAACATCATCACCATCGAGGACCCGGTCGAGTATCACCTGCCGGGCGTGGCCCAGATTCAGGTCAACTCCCGGATCAACCTGAGCTTCGCCCGGGGGCTGCGCTCGGTGCTGCGCCACGACCCGAACGTGATCATGATCGGCGAAATCCGGGATACGGAAACGGCCGAGATCGCCATCCAGTCGGCCCTGACCGGCCACCGCGTCTTCTCCACGCTGCACACCAACGACGCGCCCTCGGCGGTCACCCGGCTGGTGGACATGAAGATCGAACCCTATCTGGTCTCCTCGACCGTGGTCGGGGTCATCGCCCAGCGGCTGGTGCGCGTGCTCTGCCCGGACTGCCGCCAGCCCTACACGCCCACGGCCGAGGTGCTGGAACACGCCGGCCTCGACCCGGACCATCTGGACGGGGCGCCCATCTATCACGCCCAGGGCTGCGCCGCGTGCTTCCAAACCGGCTATCGCGGCCGGACCGGCATCTATGAGCTTCTGGTGGTGGACGAGGCCGTGCAAACGGCCCTGATCCAGAGTCCGGAGGCCAACACCATCCGGCGGGTGGCCGTGGCCGGCGGCATGAAGACCCTGTTCGAGGCCGGGATCAAGAAGGTGCGCCAGGGCGTGACCACCCTTGAAGAGGTGCTCCGCGTGACCGCGGTCTGAGTCCCGTCCCATGCCCGTTTACGCCTACCGCGCCCTGAATCCCCAAGGCAAGACCGTCCGCGGCGTGCTGGACGCGGACAGCGCCGGCCTGGCCCGGGGCCGGCTTCGGTCCGAGGGCCTTTTCCCGGTCGAGGTTCTGCCGGCGGCTCCCTCGCGGCCGCGGGGCGAAATCGTCAGCCGCTGGAAAGAGGTCCTGACCCGGCCGCGCGGCTCCCTGAAACAACTCGTGCCCATCACCCGGCAACTGGCCACGCTCATCAGCGCCGGGCTGCCCGTGGTCCAGGCCCTGGACACGGTCCAGGAACAGACCGGCGAGACGCATTTCCGGCACATCCTGGCCGCGATCAAGGACCGGGTCAGCAGCGGGGCGTCGCTGGCCGAGGCCTTGCGCGAGCAGCACGGGGTTTTTCCTTCGTTCTACGTGCAACTGGTCCGGGCCGGCGAGGCCAGCGGCTCCCTGGACCAGGTCCTCGAACGACTGGCCCTGAACCTGGAACGCCGGCTGGCCCGCAAGGCCAAGATCATCTCGGCCCTGACCTACCCGGCCTTTCTGGCCGTGGTGGGCTTGGGCGTGCTCGTCTTTGTCCTGTCGTTCATCATCCCGACCATGACCGGGCTGTTCGACGATCTGGGCGCGGCCGTGCCGCTGCCCACGCGGATATTGCTCGACATGAGCGGCTTTTTGCGGGCCTACTGGTGGCTGGCGATCCTGGTTTTGGTCGCCGCGATTTTGTTAGCCCTACGCCTGCTCAAGAACGAAGACCGCTACCGGCGGGCCGAGGCCCTGTTGTTCCGCGTGCCGCTCATCGGTCCGCTGGTCTTGGAACTCTACCTGGCCCAGGCGCTCAGGAACCTGGCTTTGCTCAGCGGCGGGGGCCTGCCTCTACCCACGGCCCTGGAGATCACCGGCCAGGGCTTGGGCCGCTCGAATTTCGCCCTGGCTTTGGAAACGGCCGGGGAACGCGTCTCCCAGGGCCGGTCCCTGACCGAGGGGCTGACCGCCAGCCGGCTTTTCCCGCCGTTGGTCCTGCGCATGGTCGCCGTGGGCGAGGCCGGCGGCGTGCTAGCCGACATGCTGGCCCGGTTGGCCCAGACCTACGAAGACGAAACCGACCGGGCCATGGCCACCTTGACCTCCCTGGTGGAACCGGTCATAATCCTGGCCATGGGCTTGGTGGTCGGCTTCATTCTGTTGTCCGTGCTCCTGCCCATCTTCGAACTCAGCGGCTTGGTCGGCTAGGAGAAAATCATGAACGCCAGCCCTCCCGAGAGACGGCCCGGTCGGGCCCCTTTTGGTTTCACCCTGATCGAGGTCCTCATCGTCGTGGTCATCCTGAGCATCCTGGCCGGGTTGATCGTGCCCCGCATCATGAGCCGGCCCGAGGAGGCCAAACAGGTCAAGGCCCGCATGCAGATCGAGAGTCTGGAGGCGGCCCTCAAGCTCTTCAAGTTGGACAACGGTTTTTACCCGGACACCGAGCAGGGACTCAAGGCCCTGGTGGAAAAACCCACCACCGGCCGCGTGCCTAACCGCTGGCGGGAAGGCGGCTACCTGGAAAAGGGCCGCGTGCCCAAGGACCCCTGGGGGTACGACTACGTCTATATCTCACCGGGTGTGCAGACCCGGGACTTCGATCTCATGTCCCTCGGCGCGGACCATGAAGAAGGAGGCACCGGCACGGACGCGGACATCACCAACTGGGATGCGTCGGGACCCGCTTCTTAACCCGGAACTCTCCACCGGCCCGACCGGCTTCACCCTGGTCGAGATGCTGGTGGTCATGATCCTCATCGGCCTCATCCTCTCCCTGGCCCTGCCGCGTTTCAGCGGCTTCGGGGAGGGTGAGGAGATGCGCACCACGGCCCGGCGTCTGGCCGCCATGGCTCTGGAAGCCCACAGCCGGTCCGTTACCGAGGCCCGGTCTTTTTACCTCTGCCTCAACCTGAGCCAAGGCCGCTACTGGCTTTCCGAGACCCGTCCCGAGACAAGCGACGTGGATACGACGCCAAGCGACGCCAGTCCCCTGCCTCGAGGTCTGACCATCGAGGACGTCATCTTGGCCGACGAGGGCATGGTCAAGCAAGGTCTGGTCTCCTTCGGCTTCTGGCCGGGCGGCGGCAACGAGCCGGGTACGCTCCATTTGAAGCAGGAGTCCGGCGCGCAGATGTCCCTTTTCCTCCGTCCGTATTTCGGCCGGATGGAGATCCAGGAAGGCTATCTCCGGGAGGAGTCCGAATGAGGCGCGTCCGGGCCGGCTTCACCCTGCTGGAGGTCATGGTGGCCTTGGCCTTCATCGCCGTGGCCCTGGTGGCCATTTTGGAGGCCGAGGGCGGGGGCATCCGGCTGACCGACCAGGCCCGCCAGACCATCCGCACCGTGTTTCTGGCCCGGCAGGTTCTGGCCGCCAGTCAGGCCCAGGCCTCCTTTTCCACGGGCACGGAAAAAGGCCTGTTCGAGGAGCCGTTGAACGACCTGGCCTGGGAACGCGAGACCTCGTCCCACCCCTGGGCGCCCGGGCTGTACAAGATCGTGGTCCGGGTGCACCCGGTGGACCGGCCGGCCTCCGAGGGCGTCTCCCTGGAAGGGTTCGCCTACCGGGAGACGTCGCAATGAACCGCCGCAGCGGCCTGACCCTGCTCGATCTCCTGGTGGCCATGGCCCTCCTGGTGGTGGTCCTGTCCGTGGTCTATGCCGTCTTCGCCAACCACCAGCACACCGTGGAGACCGCCTCGGAAATGCGGGACGTGTACGGCCAGGGCCGGCTGATCCTGGACCGCCTGATCCGGGACCTGTCCGGGGCCTGGCTGCCCGAAACGGCCGAGGTGGGAGACGTCAAGGGACCGGCCTTCTTCGGCCAGGAAAGCCGGATCGATTTCGTCAGTTCGGGCCGGCTGTCGTCGGAGGAGGCCGCCGGCCAGGATTTGGTCGAGGTGGGCTACCGCACCGAGGAGAGCGAAGACGGCGAGCGGTTGCGCCTGATCCGGCGGCAGAGTTCGGTCGTGGACGCGGACGTGACCGAGGGCGGCGGCGACGTCGAGCTGACCGGGCACCTGTCCTCGATCACCTTCACCTATGTGGACGCGGAAGGCGAGGAACAGACCGCCTTGTCGGGCGTGCAGTACGGCCAGCTTCCGGCGGCCGTGCGGATCAAGGTCGTGCTGTTCGCGGACGAGGAACGGACCGAGACCTTCACCACCATGGTCAGCCTGCCCCTGGCCTGGCCGTTGGTCAAGCCCATCACGGGCGTCAACCTGGGGGTGGGATTTTGAGGACTTGGCCTGAGCGCAAACATGGCCCCTCCCGGCGGGGCGTGGCCCTGATCATGACCCTCCTGGTCACCGCGCTCATCGCCGCCTCGGCCCTGTCCTTCATCCGCATGTCCCACCTCGAAGCCCGGGTGGCGGACAACACCTATGCCCTGGCCCAGGCCGAGATTCTGGCCCAGGCCGGCCTCAAGGCGGCCATGGCCCTATTGGCTTTGGACAGCAACGACTACGACGCCAACATCGACGAGGAACTCTGGACCCAGTTCCCCCGCTTCGCGGCCGCGGCCGGCACCCAGTTTCAAGGCGGCTCCTTCACCGGCAAGATCGAGGACCTGGCCGGCCGCCTCGACCTCAACACCCTGGTGGGCAGCACCGGCCAGGAGAATGAGGACAAGCGGGCCCAGATGGAGCGCCTCTTCGTCGAACTCGGGCTTGATTCCTCCCTGGTGGAGGCCCTGCTGGACTGGCTGGACCCGGACGAGGAACAGCGGCCCGGCGGCGCGGAATCGGTCTATTACGGGTCCCTGGACAAACCCTATCCCTGCCGCAACGGTTCGCTGTACACCCTGGGCCAATTGACCCTGGTGCGCGGCTTCACCGCCAAAGTCGTTTACGAGCGGCGCGACGACGAGGACGAGGAGACGCCGCCGCTGGCCGAACTGGTCACGGTGTACGGCGACGGCTTGGTCAACATCAATACCGCCGACCGGCTGGTGCTCATGAGCCTCGACCCGGACTTGACGGATGGGCTGGCTCGGGAAATAATAGGGCACCGGGAGTCCCAGCCCTTCGATAAACTGGATCGGCTTCTTCAGGTTCCCGGCGTCACGCCGACGCTTTTCAACCGGGTCCTGAAGCACATCACGGTCAAAAGCGGTTTTTTCCAGGTGCGGGTCGAGGGGCGGTACAACCAGGCCGTGGTCAAGGTCACGGCCGTGGTTCGGCGGGGAGATCAGGGGCTGACCCTGATCTATTACAAATCCGGTTGAGAGCCAACGTGCGTTTTCCACAGCTTACGGAATTTCTTGGCGCGAGCGAAGCCGTGGGGCTGAGCCTCGGAGACGGCGCGGTTCGGGCCGTGCGTCTGGCCCGCGCGACCGAGGGCTTCGAGACCCAGGCCATGGCCGAGGTCGAATTCGCCTCGGGCCGGCCGCCGCATCCGGCCGAAGTCGAAGCGGCTCTAAAGGAAGCGGCCGGGGCCGTTCTGGGCGAACGCGCCCGCTTGGTGACCAATGTCCCGGCCCGGCAGACGCGGTTGTTCTTCGTCGAGCAGCCCTTTGACCGCCCGGAAAAGGTGCGGCAGGTGCTGCCCTTCGCCGTCGAAACCCAGACCATGGCCCACGTGGAAAGCCTGCTCTTCGACTACCTGCCGTTGGTCGAGCCGGCCGGGCAGGGCAAACCGGCCGTGGTTTTCGCCGCCGAACCCGAGGACGTGTCCGCGGTCATGGAAGGCCTGCACGCCGCCGGGCTGGACCCCTCCGTGCTTTTGCCGGACAGCCTGGGCATTCTGGCCGCCGGCCAGTTCTTTCTCCCGGAAGACGAAACCCGGCATTGGCTCGTCCTAGATCTGGGCGCCTCCCAGACCGGGGTTTTTCTGTTCGAGGGCCGGTGCGCCCTCCTGGCCCGGACCCTGCTCTACGGCGGGCTGGACCTGACCCGGGCCTTGGCCGAGGCTCTGGAAAAGGACCCGGCCGAGGCCGAGGCCTTGAAGCGGAAGACCGACTTATCAAACGAGGACCCGTCCGCCGAGGCCGAACGGGCCGTCCTGGAAAAGGCCCTCGACCCCCTGCTGGTCGAAATCGAACGGACGCTCGTCTCGGCCCTGCCGGAAAACGCGGCTCCGCCGGTCGTGCTGCTGGCCGGAGGCGGGGCGCGCATACCGGGCCTGGCCACATTTCTCAACCGCCGGCTCGGCCTCGAAACCCGCCCTCTGCCCATGACCCCACCGGGCGGCGCGGAAAAAGAAACACCCCCGGCCTTTGCCCCGGCCTTCGGCCTGGCCCTGCTCGGCCTCAAGCCCAAACACCGGCCCAACCTGCGTCAAGGATCCCTGGCCCCGGCCCAAACCCTGGTCCGCTACAGGAGGCAGCTCGGTCTGGCCGCCGCCGGCCTCGTCCTGGTCGTCCTCTTCTCCCTGGCCTCCCTGATCTCGGACTACCGCTACAACGACCGCCATTACCGCCAGGTCAAGGCCGAAATCCAGCAGGTCTTCAAAAAGACCCTGCCCGGCGAAACCCAGATTATCTCGCCCCTGGCCCAACTCCGCCGAGCCGTGGAAAGAAACCGCGTCGGTGGCCCGGGACTGTCCGCCGGCGGGCAGCGCGTGCTGGACGTGCTCCTGGCCATCAGCCAGGTGACCGGCGCGCGGCCCGGACTGCGGCTGCTGGACCTGTCCATCACGCCGGCCGCCGTGGAACTCAGGGGCGAAGGCGGCAAGTTCGAGGACGTGGACCGCCTCAAGGAAGACCTGGCCAAACTGCCTCTGTTCAATGAAGTCACGGTCGGCGGCGCTCGGATCGACCAGTCCACCCGCAAGCTGACCTTCACCCTGTCCCTGAAGCGGGCCGCCCCATGAGAAGACTGAATCCCAGAGAAATCACCTTCATCGCCGTGGGCCTGGCCGTGGTCCTCTGCCTCGGCGTGTACCTCCTCCTGGTGGAGCCCCTGGAAAAGCGGCGCGACCGGCTGGCCGAGGTCACCCAGCGGCTGGAGCAGGATTTGACCGAGATGCGGGCCTTGGCCGCGGACTACCAGGCCTTGGAAAAACAGCGGACCGATCTCCGGACCAAGGTCGAATCCCGGGACAAGGGCTTTGCCCCGTTCAGCCATCTGGAGGACCTGGCCCTCAAGGCCGGAGTGAGCCAGCACATCGATTCCATGACCCCCCTGGCCTCGATCGGCGAGGCGGGCGAGGCCATGACCGAGTTCGAGGTGCGGCTTTCGGAGATCGACATCAACTCCCTGGTGGACCTTTTGTATCGCATCGAAGCCAGCGACAAGGTCCTGTTCATCAACAATCTGCGCATCCAGCCCCGCTACTTGACGCCCTCCAAGTTGGACGTGACCCTGCGGGTGGCCACCCCGGCCTCGGCTTCATGACCTCGACCCGGGGAAAAATCCTGCTCGGTCTCGGTCTGGCCGTCTTGGTGCTGATCGTGGCCGTGCTGGCCGTGTTCCGCGAATTTCCCTACGCCCAGGCCGTGGCCCTCTTCGAAAGCCGGGTCGAGCGGACCTCGGGGCTGCGCTTGAACATCGGCGACGTGCGGCCCGGGTGGCCGTTCGCCCTTCGACTAAGCCATGTGGACGTGGGCCTGGCCGTGGGGGACCGTACGGCCTGGCTGGCCCAGGCCGAGCCGGTTCGGGTCCGGCTGAAACCCCTCCGGCTACTGGCCGGCGACCTGGCCGGAACCTGGACAGCCGACCTCTGGCGCGGCCGCCTTGAGGGCCGTTTCGAATACGGGCTTTGGGGGAATCGCGAGATTTGTCTTTCCTTCGATGACGCGGCCCTGCCGGGATTCCTCCTGGACAACCTGCCGGACATCGGCGCCATCGAGGGGCCGCTCAAGGGCAAGATGCGTCTTTGCGGCTCGATCCAGCGGTTTCCCGAAACCGGAAACTGCACCCTGGACATCGGCCCCGGCCGCCTGGCCGGCCGGCTCCTGCCGGGTCTGCCCAAGGTGACCACCAGCTACGATTCGCTCAAAATCACGGCCACCCTAACCGGCGATCAACTGTCGATCGAAAAACTGGAATTCGAAAGCCCGAGCTTCCAGGTCACGGCCGCCGGCCGCATCTTCCGGCTGGAACCGCCCCGCATCCAGCTCACCGGCCGGCTCCACCTCGGAACGGCCGGCCAGGCCGGCCCGACCCAGACCTTTACCCTGGCCGGCCCCCTGGACAACCCCAGGATCACCATGAACCCCGCGGGCTTGACGGTGCCCCGACGTTCCCGGCCGGGCAACCCGGAACAGTAGCCTCGGGCCGCGAAGCAAACCACCGGCCCCGCGAACGCACCTTTGCCGGATAGAGGATCAAAGATTCACATGGAGAAAGTCACGCTGGTTTTGGCCACGACCAATCCGGGCAAAACCCGGGAGATCAAGAACCTGCTCCAGGGCCATTCCATCGAACTGCTGAACCTGACCGATTTCGGTCCCACGCCCAAGCCCGCCGAGGACGAGGACTCGTTCGAGGAGAACGCCTATCAGAAGGCCTATTTCTACGCCCGTATTCTGGGATTTCCCGCCCTGGCCGACGATTCGGGGCTGGTGGTCGAGGCCCTGGGGGGCGAGCCGGGCGTGCATTCCGCCCGCTGGGCCGGGGAAGAGGCCACGGACGCGGAGCGGTGTTCCCGGCTGCTGGAACGGATGGCGGGGAAAACCGACCGCAAGGCCGCCTTTGTCTGCGGCCTGGTGCTGGCCGTGCCGACCGGCCCGGCGCTGACCTGGGTGGGCCGCTGCGAGGGCGAAATCACGACCGCGCCTCAAGGGAGCAACGGTTTCGGTTACGACCCGATTTTTTATTACCCCCCGCTGGGCCGGACCTTTGCCGAGCTGACCGCCGAGGAGAAGAACCGGGTCAGCCACCGGGGATTGGCCCTGGCCGAATTCAAGTCCGAACTGGACAAAGTGCTCATCTGGCTGCGGCGGCGGCTGGACGAGAGTCCGGTCTGACGCGGACCGATTCCGCGAAGGAGAAGGAGACATTCATGGGTGAAGAAAGCGCCGGACTGCCGGAATGGCTGTTCGTGGTCATCGAAAAAGAGGGAGAAAACGAACGCCTGCTGGGGCAGCAGGACGAGGAGCGGGGCGTCTCTTTCATCCCGGCCTTCGAAGACCGGGACAGCGGCCTGGTCGGCCTGGGCGGATTGCGCAAGGCGACCGGCCGGGACTATGAAGTCCAGGCCATGCGGTCGCTGGAGGTGGCCAAGGCCGCCCGGGCCAGCGGGTACGAACTCTGGATTCTGGACCAGACCGGCCGGGTGCTCCAACGCCTGGCGCCCGAGCCGTGACCCGCGCCGGGATTGGCGGGAAAAGGGGGTCATTGACTTGGAAATGGAATATACAGCCGAACGCTAGTCCAGGGCGCTGATCAGCTTGAAGACCTCGGTGCGTTGCCCGGCCGCGCGTTCGAGCAGGATCAGGAACTTGGCGCCGGTCAGGCCGAGGGCTTTCAGCATTTCGGGCTGGGGCGGGTCGAGGTACTGGCTGCCGCTGGCGCCGATCTGAAAGTAGCGGGCCGTGTAATCGGCCAGGGACACAATGGCGGCCAGCTTGCCGTGCGGCTCGGGCGGCAGGGGGCCGTGGTGGCCTTGGATGGCCGCAATCAGGCTGGGTGGGATGCGCCAGTGTTCGAGAAAGAATCCGGCCACCTGGGCGTGGTCGAGACCGTGCTCGGCCCGTTCCGCTTCGTAAAAATCGAGCCGGGTCTCGGAGAGCCGCTTGAGCGTCCCGTCGAAGTCCTCCTTGAAATAGATCATCAGGAAGAGCTTGCCGATGTCGTGCAGGATGCCGGCGGTGAAGGCGTCGGCCGGTTCGGGCAGGCCGAATTCCCGGGCCAGATGCTCGCTGAACACCCCCACGGCCGTGGTGTGGGTCCAGAAGGCGTTCAGGTCGAATCCCCGGTGTTTGGACTTGGGCGAGAAATAACGGATGAACGACGCGCCCACGGCCAGGCTGCGAACCATGTCGAAGCCCAGGATGACCACGGCCCGCTCGATGGTGGTCACCTTTTCGCGCAGACCGTAATAGACCGAGTTGGCCACGCGCAGCATCCGCGCGGTCAAGGCCTGGTCTTGGTTGATGACCTCCATCAGGTCCCGGATCGAGCTGGTGTCCGAAGTGGTCAGGTGCATGATCCGGCTGAGCACGACCGGGATGGTGGGCAGGTCCTGATCCACCCGTTCCAGGGTTCTCAGAATCCGGTCTTCAAGAGAGGACTTGGGCTGCATTCCCCTTCGCCGATCGGCCGATTCCGATCAGGAATCGGCCAAAGAATGCCTCAGGTAGGTAGCACACAACCGGGGCGTCCGTCAACGTCGCCGTCAAACCCCGCCCACCGGACCGCCGGCCCTAACGCGCGTAATCCACGGCCCGGATTTCCCGGATGACCGTCACCCGGATCTGGCCGGGGTAGGAAAGCTCGCTCTCGATCTTGCGGCAGATGTCGTTGCACAAGAGCAGGGAGTCCTCGTCGGTGATCCGGTTGCTGTCCACGATGATCCGAATCTCCCGGCCGGCCTGAATGGCGTAGGACTTGGACACGCCGTTGAACGAGGAGGCGATGCGCTCCAGGTCGTCCAGCCGCTTGACGTAGGTCTCCAGCATTTCGCGCCGGGCGCCGGGCCGGGCGCCGGAGAGCGTGTCGGCCGCCTGCACCAGGACGGCCAGCACCGATTCCGGCGGCACGTCCTCGTGGTGGGCCTGGATGGCGTGCACCACCTTGGTCGATTCCCCCAGCCGCCGGGCCAGGTCCGCGCCGATCTGGGCGTGCGGCCCCTCCACCTCGTGATCCACCGCCTTGCCGATGTCGTGCAAAAGACCGGCCCGTCTGGCCTGCTTGATGTTGAGTCCCAGCTCCGAGGCCATGATGCCGCACAGGAACGAGACCTCGATGGAGTGCTGGAGCACGTTCTGGGCGTAGCTGGATCGGTACTTGAGCTTGCCCAGCAGCTTGACCAGGTCCGGGTGGATGCCGTGGACCCCCACGTCAAAGGTGGCCTGTTCGCCGGCCTCCCGAATGGACGTCTCGACCTCCTCGTTGACCTTCTTGACGATCTCCTCGATACGGGCCGGGTGGATGCGGCCGTCGGAGATGAGGCGTTCGAGGGAGATGCGGGCGACCTCGCGCCGGATGGGGTTGAAGCAGGAGAGGATGACGGCCTCCGGGGTGTCGTCGATGATCAGGTCCACGCCGGTGGCGGCCTCGATAGCCCGGATGTTGCGGCCTTCCCGGCCGATGATGCGGCCCTTCATGTCCTCCCCGGGCAGGCTGACCACGGAAATGGCCTGCTCGGCCGTGTATTCGCCGGCGTACCGCTTGATGGCCAGGGAGATGATCTCCTTGGCCTTCCGGTCCGACACCTCCCGCGTTTCAGCCTCGATGCGCCGAAGCAGCTTGGCCGATTCGTGCCGGGCCTCGCCCTCCATGCTTTTCAGCAGGGTCTCCTTGGCCTCCTCGGCGGTCATGCCGGCCACGCGTTCCAGTTCGGCCCGCTGCTGGGCCAAGAGCTGGTCGAACTCCGCGGTTTTTTGGGCGTTCTCCTGGACCCGCTTGTCCAGGTCCCGCTCCTTCTTGCCCAGCTCAATCTCCCGCTCGCTCAGGTGCTCGGCCTTGCGGTCCAGGTTTTCCTCTTTTTGCAATAACCGTTTTTCCAGGCGGCTCTGTTCGGTGCGCTGTTCGCGTATCTCCTTTTCGAACTCCTGTTTCATCTGAAACAGGGTGTCGCGCGTCTGTAGGGCGGCCTCTTTTTTAAGGTTGGATGCTTCCCGCTGCGCCTCTTCGATCATCCGTTGGGAAAGTTGTTCGATGGAACCCACCTTGGCCTCGGTGGCGTGCTTCCGCCAGATCATCCCGGCGCCCGCCCCGATGGCCAAAGCGATCACTGCGGCCAGTATCGGGATTAGGTATGTGAGATGCATGTCATTTCGCGCTCCTCGTTTATTTAAAAGGGCCTGGAATATCGATGCGGGTTCGTTCCATGCCCCGTAGCAATAGAATCCATCTCCGGAGGACACCCCCCCGGTAGACGTAATCGTCCTACGACTCAAAATTGAATGCTTAAGATGGTGGGCAGGTGGACAGACCGTCAGCGGCGGCCTTATCCTGGAATGTTGGGACTTGAGTCAAACCGGGCGCCCGACGCTTCTCCCGGGAGCTTCCTCTTCCCGCGCCGGCACGAATCAACCTTCATCCATCCCCCCGATCTGCTTGCCCCGCCGGCCCGGACTTAGCCGGACCTTCCTGTGGATTATACGCACGGCCCTTCGAGTGAAGCGGCCTAGAACACCTGAACCATCTCGTTATATCGATCACCCTCGATGGGGAGTGATTGCCCTGGACGTCTCGGAGGGCGGTCTCATGGGCAACCCGCCCTCGATCTTGGCGGCCAACGCGGCCGTTTCCGTTTCTATCGTTCGCTTTAGTCGGACCAAGTCCTGCCGGGCCTGAAAAAAATCGCTGGCGGCCTTGAGTGCCACCATGACCGCCAGATCGGTCCGCGTTCCGGCAAAGGCACCCGAACGCAGGCTGGCGATCTGGTCATTGATATAGGCCGCGATCTGGAGAATCGTCTCTCCGGAGGCGTCGCTCTTGATGTGATAATCTTGATCGAAAATCCTGACGCTGACCAGTTTCACGTCTGGGGTTCCCCCCTGGCATGGGTTCACCCGGTCATGAAATCGTCAATGCGGGAAAGCACTTCGTCAATTTTTTCCCGCGCCCGGGCTCTCTCCTGTTCGATCTCCGCGACCTGTGCCGTAAGGGCCGCGATCTTCGCGTCCTTCTCTTTGATGACCGATTCGAGCGCCGCCTGGGCCTCCATGGCCTCCCGGCAGCGGCTGAGAAGGGCCTCTACTTTTTCCGTCAGCTGTTCAAACGGGCTTAAACTCTCTTGCATGGCCATTCCTTTATCTGGTCCATTTTCAGCCACAAGCTCACAACTGTATCATATAGGTTCCAACATGGAAGTCAAGAACCTTCTCGGCCCGGACCCTTCCGGGCCGGGCGGTTCGGGTGGTTTAAAGCTTTTGCTCCAGCACCCTTTGGGCAAAGTCCGAAAAACCCGGCTGCCGGTCCTGGGCAGCCATGGCGTTCAGCGCGGCCGGGGTGTTCGAGGCCGATTTCCAGGCCCGGATGGGGCGCACCACGCGCCGCTGCACAAAGGCGGTCTTGACCAGGAAATTGATGTCGCCCTGGATCGGCTGAAAGTACAGATACCCGTCCTTGACCGTTACCGGCATGGGTAGCTTTTTTTCCCTGAGCGCCTGCCAGGATTTTTTTGGAGAAGGGAAGTGATTGAAATTCTTGTTTAAATATTTCAGATCCCGGTTGGGCATGCCCATCAGTTGAAAGCTTTCGATCATCACGTTACGGTTCAGTTCCAGGTCAAAGGCGGGCAGGGCGCCTTTCTGGGGCTTGTCCGGGTTGTTGGCCACGATCTCCATGACCATGGCGTAGCCTTCCCTGCCGAGCCTAAGGGCCTCGGCCAGGCTCGGCCAGTCAATGGCCCCGGTCAGGTATCCCAGGTCCTCGATATTGTAGGACAACTTGTCATCGGAAGCTTCGAGGATGGCGGCGTACTCGGCGGCCGGGAGCGGGACGCGGTTCCCGGAGGCGGCCAGCCGGAAGATTTGGTTGTCCATGGTCTCCTGCATGACCAATTGACCATGGTTGTGCAGCCGCTTTTTCGAGGCCGCGTCGAAGAAAAAGCGGCCATCCTTGAGGCCGATGCCGTGAAAGGCAGGCTGGATCATGAACAGCACGCCCTGCCCGGAAAAGCCGAAGAAACGGGCCTGGATAAATTCCCTCAGAATTTGCTCGGCGGTCTTTTCGTTGAGGACCACGAGCAGCCTTTGCCTAGCCAGGACCTCCCCCGGGTTCAGACCGGCCTCCTGGGCCAGGTTGTGGATATCGTAGGACAACTGGAGCATGTGCCGCCAGCCCAGGGAAAGCGGTAAAAGGCCCGACGGCTCGACGTCCAGCTCCTCCCGGACCTCGGCCGAGGATACGGTCCGGTCCAGTTCGCCGGAAATCAGGGCCGCGATCCTGTCCACGGGCAGGTCCTGGACCGGATGGATCAGGAACTTGGTGCCCAGCTTCAGACGGGTGGCCTCCCCAGCCGCGGTGTGCTCGGTGAAGAGCCGGCCTTCGAGCACGGTCTGTTTGGCCCGGGCCAGGGCCTCGGCCGAAACGTCCTCGTCGAACAGCTGGACATCCCGGGGTTCTTCCAATCGGTTTAATCGGGGATAGGCGTTCAGCCTTTCCTCGGCCTCGGCGATTTCCTCGATGGAGCCGAATTCGGATAGGCGGCGCTGGGCCAATTCCAGGCAGGAGCGGCCATAGGTTTCAAGGCTGGTCAAGTCCAAGAGGTCTTGATCGTTCATTGTTCGGCTCCTTTCGGTCCAGGTCGAAGCGGGAAAAAAGAAAACGCCCCAAATCCAAAATATCTTTTACTTCCGGCTGGATGGGGTCCTGGTCGGCCGCGCGGATCAGGTACATGGCGTCGTTTCGCGTATGGGTCCCTTTGAGGGGGGAGGCAGTATAGACCGGGCCGGGGTCGAAGCGGGCCTTGAATTCGTACCCGGCGGCGGGCAGGACCACCAGGTCCGGGGCGACCGAGGGCGCGGCCGGGCCATAGATGTCCGGCGCGGCCCTGACCCCATCGACCGCGCGTTCGGCGCCAAGCGCGGCCGCGAGGTCCCGGAGGATGGCCGGCGCTTCCGATGGCCGGACCCTTCCCTGGGCGAAGCGGGGGGCTTGGTTGAGGTAGAGCCGGGTGGGGTCCAGGGCCAGGACCCGGGCGCCCGGCCCGAGTTCGCTCTGGAACCCGTGGGCCTTGAGCCAGCGGTTCAGGTGGAACTCCTCCTTGACCGAACAAAACCCGTGGTCCGAGAGCAGCACCAGGCACAGGTCGCGCTCACCCGCCTCCCAAAGCGCTTGGACTCGGTCCAGGACCTGGCCCACGATGTCGTCAACCCGCCGGTAAAAGGCCAAGAAAGCGCCATGAACCGGCCCGTGTTCCTCGAATTCGGATAGGAAAAAATGGTTCATGCGGTCCGTGTCGGTCACGACTAAAAAGAAAAAATCCCAGGTCTCCTGCCAGAAACGCTCCAGCAGCGCGGCCCGGCCGGCAAGGGTCCGCTCGATCTCGACCAGGAAGGCGTCCCGGTTCCTGTGGACCCGGTCGAAGTCGGCTTCCAGGCGGTAGCCGCTCTCCTGGAGATAGGACGTCACCCGGCCGGGATACCCGGCCCGCTGGATGTCGGCCGCCAGAAAGCCGGAGACCATGATCCCGGACAGGGGCCGGGCCGGGTAGGTCATGGGCACGTTGAGCACGACCGAGCGCCGGCCCTGAAGGCCCAGCCAGTCCCAAAGGGCCGGCTTTTGGATGCGGCCCGAGGAATTGTAACGGACGGAATAGCTTGGAAACTCGAAGTCGGTGAAACCGAAGACGCCGTGTTCGGCCGGGGAGGAGGCGGTGAAGAAGGTGGTCCAGGCCACCGGGGAGATTTCCGGCAGGGTGCTGTGCATGGCCCCGCCGGCCGCTCCGTCGAGCAGGCCGGACAGCCGCGGCATGACGCCCTCGCTGGTCAGCCGCTCGGCCAGGGTGTGGCTGAGGCCATCCAGGCCGAGAACCACCACGCGCGGCACAAAGATATTCCCCCTATCCTCCGGCCCCGTCGATCGTCTGATCGAAGATGGCGAAAAGCGCGGCCACGGCCGGATTTTCCGGACCCAATTCCGACGTCGGCCGGCCGGCTTGGTCCATGTCGTAAATTTCGGCGTCCTCTTGAATCACGCCGGCCAGGTTCAGGCCCTGTTCGTCGATGAAGGCCTTCAGGTCCGGGCCAAGCTCCCCCTGGAGCTGATTGAGGATCAGGTACTTCTTGGCCACATGGATGTGCAGATCGTCCACCAGGTCCCAGATTCGGCGGGCCGCGGTCAATCCCCGACGGCTGGGGTCGGACACCACGTACAGGACATCGATCTGCTTGGTGATGAGCCGGGAAAGGTGCTCCATGCCGGCCTCGTTGTCAACCACCATGACATTGTAGTTTTCGATGAGTTTGTCCACCACGTTGGTCAACAGGTTGTTGGCCGCGCAATAACACCCCGGCCCTTCCGGGCGACCCATGACGATCAGGTCGAACCCCTCGGCCTCGACCAAAGCCTGGTTGACCTTCAAGTCCATGAAAATGTCTTTGGTCATGCCCGGCTGGCCACCCTTTTTCATCTCCTCCCGGGCGTCGCCCAGGGTGCCGTGCAATTCGACGCCCAGCACCTCGTTCAGGTTGGCGTTGGCGTCCGCGTCCACGGCCAGCACCGGCCCCAACCCCCGGCTCACCAGGTACTTGATGACCAGCCCGGCCACCGTGGTTTTGCCCGTGCCGCCTTTTCCGGCCAAGGCAATGGTCATGCTCATACGCTGCTCCTTTTAGGGTCCGACGGTGTCCAGGACCAGGCCTCGCACCGCGTTATGCCGCCGGTTCCCGCCGGCAAAACCCTTCACCGGCCCGGTCGCCGGCCGCATGGGCCGGCTCCCGGCAAGGGACCTGCCGTTTAAATGCTTTTTGATCGCCGTTCGTCGGTCGAAAAATTTCCTTTTCGGACCGCGGCGAACGCCGGTTCGCTTAGGCGGCCCCGGCCAGTTTCCGGCCGAGCCGGCGGGCCTGTTCCAGAAGGTCCGCGTTTTCCTTGGCCGGCCCGTCGTGGCTGCCCGTGTGCACGATCCGGCCCACCTCGGTCATGCCCAGCCCGGAGCCGGTCATGCCGGCCAGCCAGCGGATCGAGCGATCGTACTGAGCGGGGTCGGCCGCGCCCTGGGAGACGACGAGCGCGTAGGATTTGCCCGGGGCGACCATGCTGTTGTAGCCGCGGCCTTCGGGTTTGCTCTCGTATAGGGAATACATCCGGTCCACCAAAAGCTTCATCTGGCCCGAGACCCGAAACATGTAGATCGGGGTTCCGAAAATGACCGCGTCCGCCTCGTGGATCGCGTCCAGATACGGGGTCAGTTCGTCTTTCTGGGCGCAATGGCCGGGCTTGGTCCGACAGGACAGGCAGCCCATGCAGCCCTTCATCTGGATATCGTGAATGCGCACCTCGGTTACTTCCGCGCCCGCTGCCTTCGCGCCGGCCAGCATGGCCCGGACGATGTTCGAGGTGTTGCCGTCCTTGCGAGGACTGGTGTTGAACGCCAAAACCTTCATGCCCTAAATCTCCTTTCGATTCCGAGGCCCGATTCGGGAGGTGTCGTCCAATTCCGAGGGCTTTCCATCCCGAGGCCGAAGGAGATCATAACAATTCACTCTGATCCGCGCAACCTCGTCATCCAGAATGATCCGCCTGGGCGGAAGCAGCCGGTGAAAAAAAACCGGCCCCAAAAAAGCCGCCGATTTCTGCTTTCGGCGGCTAGATCGGGATGAAGAGCGTTAGCGGAACGGTCAGGCGAAAACCCTTTTTTTAATCATGGAACCTTGAGATTCGATGGATTCCCTGAAACCGCTTGCCGCCTTCCTGCCGGCTCTTCATCCCTTTCCTGCTCATAATTTAAGACCGTTTCGGGCCGTTGCAACCCGAAGGCAGGAGATTGCGATCCGGCCTGGCGGCGCAGGCCGGAAGCCGCCTTCGAACCTCGATCCCCGGACCGATGAGCAAGACCAGTGTTGACAGTCCAAGGGAAATGCATAAAATTGAATTCGTTGCAGGAAGGGGATGGCGCCGCGCTCCGGCCCGATCGGGAGCCGACGGCGGGTCGGGAGGAATCCGGCCCGGCATGAAACCCTTCCTTAATTGGATGGGGGAGGCAGCAGTTTCATGAGCGACCGCTACCACTTGGGTCTGGACGTTGGGTCCATTAGTTTGAACACGGTCCTGTTGGACGACAACCAAAATCTGGTTTTTGAAGACTACGCCCGGACCCACGGGCGACCTTACGATACGGCCCTGCGCGTGCTGGGCGAACTATTGGACAAGTACGATCCCGACCAAATCGCCACGGTTTCGACCACGGGTTCCGGGGGAAAAACCCTGGCCGGTTTGATCGACGGGGTCTTTATCAACGAAATCATCGCCCAAACGCGGGCCACGGGACATTTCGCGCCTCAGGCGCGGACCATCATCGACATGGGCGGCGAGGATTCGACCCTGATCCTGGCCGCGTCCGAGGACGGCGGGCGGCTGACCATCGCCGATTTCGCCATGAACTCGATGTGCGCCGCCGGCACCGGCTCCTTCCTGGACCAACAGGCCTCCCGCCTGGGTTACACCATCGAGGAGTTCGGCCAGGAGGCCCTGCGTTCGACCACCCCGCCCCGCCTGGCCGGACGGTGCTCCGTCTTCGCCAAGACGGACATGATTCACCTCCAGCAGGGCGCCACGCCCGACTTCGAGATCATCGCCGGCCTGTGCTACGCCCTGATCCGCAACCTGCGCAGCAACCTGGCCAAGGGCAAACGCATGCTCCCGCCGGTCAGCTTTCAAGGCGGGGTCGCGGCCAACGAGGGCGTCCGCCGGGCCCTGGTCGAGGTCATGGACCTGGGCGAGGGCGAGCTGATCATCCCCGAACACTTCTACTCCATGGGGGCCATCGGCGCGGCCCTGTCCACCATGGACCGTCTGGCCGAGAATCCCAAGGTCGCCCGGGGCTGGGGCGGTCTGGAGCGTCTCCACCAGTACGTGGCCTACGAACGACCCGAACCCAGCCGGCTGAGTCCCCTGGTCAAGGCCGACAGCACGCCCAAGACCGAGTACCGCAGCCTCGACGATCTGCCCAAGGGCAAGAAAATCGACGTCTATCTCGGCGTGGACGTGGGCTCCATCAGCACCAACGTGGTCCTCATCGACGAGGACCAGAACGTCATCGACCGGGAATACCTCATGACCGCCGGCCGTCCCCTGGAGGCCATCAAGATGGGGCTCAAGGCCGTGGGCGACCGGGTGGGCGACAAGGTCCACGTGGTGGGGGCCTGCACCACCGGCTCGGGCCGCTACCTGACCGGCGACTTCATCGGCGCCGACGTGGTCCGCAACGAGATCACGGCCCAGGCCACGGCAGCGGCGGCCATCGATCCCGAGGTGGACACCATCTTCGAGATCGGCGGCCAGGACTCCAAGTTCATCAGCCTGGAAGGCGGGGCCATCGTGGATTTCATGATGAACAAGGCCTGCGCCGCCGGCACCGGCTCGTTCCTGGAGGAACAGGCCGAAAAGCTGAACATCAGCATCAAGGGCGAGTTCGGGAGTCTGGCCCTGTCGGCCAAGAACCCGGTGCAGCTTGGCGAACGCTGCACCGTTTTCATGGAATCCGACCTGGTCCACCACCAGCAGCAGGGGGCCGAAACCCCGGACCTGGTGGCCGGCCTGTCCTATTCCATCGTGACCAATTACCTGAACAAGGTGGTCGAAAACCGCCGGGTGGGCGACCGCATCTTCTACCAGGGCGCCACCGCCTTCAACCAGGGCATCGTGGCCGCCTTCGAGGCGGTGACCGGCAAGAAAATCACCGTGCCCGACCACGCCGACGTGACCGGGGCCATCGGTTCGGCCATCCTGGCCATGCGGGAGAGGACCTGGGACGAAAGCCGCTTCAAGGGTTTTGACCTGTCCGAGCGGCAGTACACCATCGACTCCTTCGAGTGCAACGGCTGCGCCAACGCCTGCGAAATCCGCAAGGTGACCATCGAGGGCGAGACACCGCTCTTCTACGGCTCCCGTTGCGAAAAGTACGACATCAAGAAAAAGCAGGCCGCCGAGAGCGGCATCCCGGACCTGTTCGAGGAGCGGACCGAGATGCTTTTCAACCCGCCCGAGGCCGTCCCGGACAAACCACCGACGCGCGGGGTGCTGGGGGTGCCCCGGGTCATGATCATGCACGAACTCATGCCCTTCTTTAAAACCTTTTTAACCTCCCTGGGCTTCGAGGTCGTGCTTTCGGAAAAATCCAACAAGCGGCTCATCCACAAAGGGGTCGAGGCCGTGGTCAACGAGCCGTGCTTCCCGACCAAGGTCTCCTACGGCCACATCCTGGACCTCATGTCCAAGGGCGTGAAGCGCATTTTCGTGCCCAGCGTGATTAACATGGAGAAGAAGGGCCAGGATGCCGAGTACTCCAAGATTTGCCCCTACTCCCAGACCCTGCCCTACACCAGCCCGGCGGCCATCGACTTCGAGGCCGAGGGCGTGGAGCTGATCACCGGGCCGGTTTATTTCGCCGAGGGCGAGCGGGTGCTGACCGACAACATGGTGGACATCGCCCGCAAGCTGGGCGTGGGCGCGAACGAGGCCAAGAAGGCCCTCAGCCGGGCGCGGGAGGCCCAGGAGAATTTCTTCCAGAAGTTGCAGAAGCGGGGCCAGGAGGTTTTGGAGCTTCTGGAGGAAAAGGACTGGCTGGGCATGGTCGTGGTCACGCGGCCCTACAACGGCATGGACCCGGGCCTGAACCTGAACCTGTCCAGCAAGCTTCGAGACCTGGGCGTGGTGGGCATCCCCATGGACTTCCTGCCCCTCCACGACCCCCAGTACCACGAGGAGGCCAATTACCAGTACTGGCGCTACGGTCAGAAGATGCTGGCCGCGGCCGAGATCATCCGCCGCAATCCGAGGCTCTACGGCATCTACATCACCAACTTCGGCTGCGGCCCGGATTCCTTCATCCTGCATTTCTTCGGCGACACCATGCGGGGCAAGCCCTTCCTGGAAATCGAGATCGACGAGCACAGCTCGGACGTGGGCGCCGTCACCCGGCTGGAGGCCTTTCTCGACAGCCTGAAGAACGTGACCGTGCCCGAGGAGAGCCAGAGCCTGCTCACCTTCCGCGGCCGGGACGTGGCCCAAATGAAGGACCGCAAAATCTTCATCCCCAACATGACCGACCAGGCCCACGCCATCGAAGCCGCCTTTGCCGCCGTGGGCATCGAGGCCGAGGTCATGCCCGCCTCGGACGCCGAGAGCCTGGCCCTGGGCCGGCGCTTCACCTCGGGCAAGGAGTGCTACCCCTGCATCCTGACCACCGGCGACATGATGCGCATCGTCCAGCGCCCGGACTTCGACCCGGACCGCATGGCCTTCATGATGGCCGCCAGCAACGGACCCTGCCGCTTCGGCCAGTACCACCGCTTCCAGCGCCTGGCTCTGGACGAACAGGGCTTCCCCCAGGTGCCCATCATCGCCCCGGACCAGGGCGACTCCTTCTACCAGGAACTCGACGCCATGGGTGGCAAGGACTTCCGCCGCCTCGCCTGGTCGGCCGTGGTGGCCATCGACCTGATCATCAAGAAACGGCTGGAAACCCGCTGCTATGAAGTGAACCCTGGCCAGACGGACGCGGCCTACCAGGAATGCCTGGAAGACATTCTGACCACCACCCGGAGGCGGGGGGACATGGTCGATTGTCTGAAGCGCTGCCGTGCCCGGCAGGAGCTGGTCCGGCTCAAGAATCCCGGCTCCAAGCCCGTGGTCGGCGTCGTGGGCGAGATTTACACCCGCAACAACGATTTTTCCAACGAGAACGCCATCCGCAACATCGAACGGTTCGGCGGCGAACCCTGGATGCCCACCGTGGCCGAATGGATTCTGTACGTGAACCAGGACTCCATGGACGTCTCCTGGATGCAGCGGCGCTGGAAAGACCATTTCACCAAGAAGTTGGTCAACTATTTCCAGGCCCGTCAGATGCACCAGATCGAAGAGATTTACCACGGCACGCTCCGGAACTTCCACGAACCCACGACCGTGGAAACCTTCAATATGGCCAGCCCCTACGTCCACCGCACCTTCCAGGGCGAGACCATCCTTTCCATGGGTAAATCCGAGGACTTCGCCATGAAAGGCGCCTGCGGCATGGTCAACATCATCCCCTTCACCTGCATGCCCGGCAACATCGTCGAATCCCTGCTCAAACGTTTCCGCGAACGCCATGACAACATGCCGGTTCTGAACATCGCCTGCGACGGCCAGGAGGACACCAACACCCTGGCCCGGATGGAAGCCTTCATGTACCAGGTCCACCAGTATCGGCAGCGGCGCGAGCAAAAAGGAGCTTTGAAAACTACGTGAAAAAAATGATGATCAACGCCTCCGACCAGGAGGAATACCGGATCGCCATCGTGGAAGACGGTCGGTTGGAGGAGTATTACACCGACAGTTCGACCAAGGAACAGATCCGGGGGAACATTTACAAGGGCGTCATTCTCAATATCGAACCGAGTCTCCAGGCGGCCTTCGTGGACTGCGGCCTAGAACGCAACGGCTTCCTGCAGATCAACGACGTGCACCCCGAATACTACCAAAAGGAATGGTCGGAGTCCCGGCTGCCCGACATCCAGGACGTGCTGTCCAAGGGCCAGCCCGTGCTGGTCCAGGTCACCAAGGAAGGTGCGGGCACCAAGGGTCCGGCGCTCACGACTTACGTCTCCATCGCCGGCCAGTACGCGGTCATCTCCCCGGGCCGGCCCAGCGTGGGGGTCTCCCGCAAGATCGAGGACGAGGCCGAGCGCCAGCGGCTCAAGGCCGCCATAGGCGAGGTGCCCAACCTGGAAGAGTTCGGCATCATCGTGCGCACCGCGGCCTCCGGCCGGAACAAGAAGGACATCACCCGGGACTTGAGCCACCATCTGAGGCTGTGGGAGGGCATCCGCAAGACCGTGCCCGACCTGCCCACGCCCAGCCTGGTGTACAAGGAGCAGGACCTGGCCATCCGCACCATCCGGGACCATTTCACGCCCGAAATCCAGGAAATTCTGATCGACGACGAAGAGGTCTTCGACAAGGCGCTCGACTACATGAAGGTCGTTTCACCCCGCTATCAGAACCGGGTCAAGCGCTTCAAGGAAAAACGCCCCATCTTCTCCCGGCACCAGATCGAAGAGCAGATTCAGACCATCTTCGAAAGCGAGGTCCGGCTCAAGTCCGGCGGCTCGATCGTCATCAACCAGACCGAGGCCTTGGTGGCCATCGACGTCAACTCCGGACGGGGCACGCGCGGGTCCTCCATGGAGGACACGGCCTTTCGGACGAACACCGAGGCGGCCGAGGAAACCTCCCGGCAGCTCAGACTCCGGGACCTGGGCGGCTTGATCGTCATCGATTTCATCGACATGCGCGGCAAAGAGCACAACCGGGAGGTCGAAAAGACGCTCAAGGCCGAGACCAAGAAGGACCGGGCCAAGATCGACCTCGGCCGCATCTCCAAGTTCGGACTGCTGGAGATGTCCCGGCAGCGGCTGGGCATGCCCATTGAATTCGGCACCTTCCGCACCTGTCAGGCCTGCGGCGGTAAGGGCGTGGTCCGGTCCGCCGAGGCCACGGGCCTGGCCGTGCTCCGGAACATCATCCAGCGGGCCTCCAAGGGCGTGATCGAGCGGGCCGTGGGGCGGCTTCACCCGGCCGTGACCGATTATCTGCTCAACCAGAAGCGCGGCGACCTCTTGGAAATCGAGGAACGCTTCAACCTGGAGATTTACCTGGAAGGCAACCCGGCCGCGCCTCCGGGTCAGATCGACATCGAGTATGTCCGCCGGGGGTCCGAGGCCGGTGAGGCCGAGGCCGCGGAAGAGAAATGATGAGAAGCTAGGGGTCGCGCCCTGGCGTGATGCCTGCCCGTGCCGCGGGCGGCCACGGGGGGCCGCCCCTACCCCCAGATCAATGAGCATCAGGAGCCGCCATGCTGGATGAAGGACTGACCCTGACGGACATCCCGGGCATTCTCGTCGGAGTGGTCACGGACGAGACCCACCACACCGGGTGCACGGCGGTGCTCTGTCCCGAAGGCGCGGCGGCCGGCATGGAGCTGCGGGGCATGGCGCCGGGCAGCCGCGAGACCAACCTGTTCGACCCGTTGACCCGGACCGAGATGATCCACGGGGTGCTGCTGTCCGGCGGCAGCGCCTACGGTCTGGCCGCGGCCAGCGGCGTGATGCGCTGGCTGTTCGAGAACGGGTACGGCCTGGTCACCTCCTGCGGCCGCGTGCCCCTGGTGCCCAGCGCGGTCATCTACGATCTTTTTTTCAACAAGACCTTCCGCCTGCCCGACGAGCACATGGGCTACGAGGCCGCGCGTAGCGCCAAGCCCGGACCGGTGCCCCAGGGCTCGGTCGGGGCCGGGACCGGGGCCACGGCCGGCAAGCTGGCCGGGATCGACCGGGCCATGAAGACCGGCCAAGGCACGGCCGGTCTGGACGCGGGTCGGATCAAGGTCGCGGCCCTGGCCGTGGCCAACCCGGTGGGGGACGTGGTGGACCCGCACACCGGCGAGATTCTGGCCGGCGTGCGCAGCCCGGACGGCAAGGCCATCACCGGCGCTCTGAGCGTTCTTCGCCGGGCCCTGGCCGAACCCGCGCCCCTGATCGAAAACACGGTCCTGGGCGTGGTCGTGACCGACGCCAAACTGACCAAAATCCAGGCCGGCCGCGTGGCCCGCATGGCCTCGGCCGGGTTCGCCCGATCCCTGCGGCCGGCCAGCACGCTGCACGACGGGGACATGGTCTTTGTCATGGCCACGGGTCACGGCCCGGCCATCGAGGAGACGGTCGTGGGCGCCCTGGGCGCGGAGATGCTGGCCGAGGCCATCGCCAACGCGGCTAGAGAGGCCACGGGCCTGCCCGGCTGCCCGTCCCACAGGGACTTGTTCGGAAACCCATGATCGTCGATTTCCACACCCATGTCTTTTCCCCGGAGGTGCGGCGGGACCGGGCCGACTATTGCCGGGACGAACCCGATTTCGCCGGGATTTACAGGGACGAAAACGCGCGTCTGGTCGGCGCCGCCGAACTGGTGGCGGCCATGGACCGCGCCGGCGTGGACAAGGCCGTGGCTTTCGGCTTTCCCTGGTCGGACGAGGCACGCGCCCGGGCGGGCAACGAGTACCTGCTCAAGGCCCAGGAACGCTACCCCGGCCGACTGGTCGGCCTGGCCTGCCTGAACCCGCTGGCGGATTGGGCGCCCCGGGAGGCCGCCCGCGCCCTGGACGCCGGGCTTTGGGGCCTGGGCGAACTGGCCCTCTACGGCCAGGGCTTCGGCCCGGAAGCCGTGGACCGGATGGCCGCCCTGGGCAGGCTCTGCCGCGAGCGCAACCGGCTGATGCTGGTCCACGTCAACGAACCCATCGGGCATCGGTATCCGGGCAAGGCGCCCTTGACCTTGGCCATGATCTACGACTTGGTCCTGGCTTTGGCCGAGGTCAAGCTGGTACTGGCCCATTGGGGCGGCGGCCTGTTCTTCTACAACCTCCTTAAAAGGGAAGTTCCGGCCGCCCTGACCCACGTCTATGTGGACACGGCGGCCTCCCCCTTTCTTTACCGGCCCGACATCTACCCCGTGGCCTGCCGGGTCTTCGGACCGGAGAAGGTCCTGTTCGGCAGCGATTATCCGCTCATCGAACCGAGACGCTACTTCCGAGAAATCGAAGCCTCCGGCCTGGACGCCGAGGCCGCGCGCTGGGTGAAGGGGGCGGCGGCGGCGCGGCTCCTGGCCGAAATCGACGCGATTTGAACCGGCCGATGGGCCGGATCGAATCGGCGTTTGGCCGTTTTTTCTTGACTTCAACCACTGTCTCGACTAATTTGCAGCATAGATTTCAACAAGATAACATCGTGTTCGCGGGCCACCTGCGCCTGAGACAGGGAGCGGATCACAGATGCGGAATCATCACAAATTCCTGATCGCGGCCATTGTGCTGAGCTTGACCCTGCTGACGCACTTCGGGGCGGCCGCTTTAAGCCCGGAAGCCGACAAGCTTCTGGAGCGCGCCCGCTTCGAATTCGAGACCGAGAACTACCAAGACGCCCTGAGCTTCGCGGACAAGGCCGCAGCCCTGGCGCCCGGCGACGCGGATATCGAGTACCTGCGCGGCCTGATTCTGTTCAAGCTCAAGCAGCCCGAAAAGGCCTTGCAGGTCCTGGAACAGGTGTCCGAGAAAAACAAGGCCGCCCTGATCGAAGTGGCCAACATTTACAACGCCACGGAAAAGTATGACCAGGCCCTGATCGCCTACGAACGGGCCCTGGCCGCCTTTCCCGAACGGCTGGACCTGTATCTCTCCCGCGGCATCGTCTATCTGAACAAGGGGGACTATGCCCGGGCCGAGGCCGATTTCAATCACGTCATCAAGATCGACCCCAAGCTGACGGCCTTCGCCTATTACCACCTGGCTCTGGTCAGCTACAAGCAGAACGATTTCGCCGGGGCGAAACGCCGTCTGGCCCAGGCCATGGAACTCACCCCGGACGCCGGCCTGCTCAAGAACTGCCAGGACTTCCTGAAAAACATCGAGGCCGAGGAGCGCGCGCGCAAGCCTCTGTGGATCACCCTCAGCCTGACCGCGAAATACGATGACAACGTGGCCACCCAGCCGCTGGAAGAGGCCGCTCTGATGCCGCCGGGTTCGACCCAGGACAAAGGCGACTGGAGCTGGGGCGTCAGCCTGAGGGGCGTCTTCAAGGTCATCAATCGGCGCGAGTACGAGGTCGGACTCTCCTACAACTTCGTCGGGCAATACTACGACACGCTCACCGACAACAACCTGGTCGGGCACCTGGCCGCGGTTTACGGCTCGCTGAACCGCCATCCCTGGTACTTCCGGCTGGAGGCCGAGGTCAGCCATTACCTGGCCGGCGGCGAAGACAAGCTGGACGCCCGGGGTCTCTTCCCCCGCATCGCCTACATCATCACCCCCACCGACCGGCTGGACTTTTACGGCGGCGTGCAGTACCGGGACTACCTGGACCCCACGCCCAACACCTATCATTATTCGGGCACGGCCAACTACTACCACGACTTCGTGCTCCCGGACAGAAAGCGTCTGACCGTGCGCGGCGGCCTGAGCACCGAATACGACGACCAGCGGGGCGACGAGGCCAACGACTATTCCTTGTATCAGGTCCTGGTCGGCGTGACCTCCCCGCCTTTCCACCGCGTCACGGCCGACTTGCAGACGGGTTACGGCTGGTTCGTCTATCAGCAGGACGAGACCCTTTATCCGCTTGAGAACCGCCGGGACTACGTGTGGAACACCACGCTCCGGATCACGGCCGATCTGCACAAGCACCTGCAGCTCATGTTCCTGTGGACCCACACCGAGAACCGGTCCAACGAGGCCATGTTGATCGGCGGGGCCGACCCCTTCGATTACCGCCGCAACGTCTATACCCTGGTGCTGACCGGCACCTATTAGGCCGGGGTTGACAGACGGCCGAAGGCGTGGTAAGCACCTTGAACAGGTGAAGCGATGAAGACACGGCTGGGCATACTCCTTCTCGTCATTATCGGGGTCGTTATTCTCTCCGAAGGGCGGGGAGGTTTGTAGCCGAGCTTATCAAGCGACGTGAAACCGGCCCCGCCCTCAAGGCGGGGTTTTTTTATGTCAGTTTCCGCGGCGCCCCAACCAGGGCGTTCGGAACCCCGACCCCGGGGAAGCACCCTACCCCGACCGGTCGGATCGGCCCGGCTGAACAAAGGCCGGCGACTGAGGAGGGCCTCCTGCTCCAACGGGAGGCCCTCCTCCCAAAAAATCTTGAATGATGAAGGCGGAAAGAAGGGCTGAGGCACTCGCGTGGGCATGCAAAGGGGTGAGCGGCGGTTTCCGAAGGAAATATGGCTACGCAAACGTCATTCCCGCTTTCGCGGGAATGACGGAAGGGGCTTGGGCGTCGGTGAAAAAATCAGGTGCCCTTTTTAAAGACATTTCCCAGGAATTGAAAACCTTGACAGCTTGGGGCCGGATTTTGCTATAACCTGCTTGAACCCAGTAGCGGGGTTGGAGGTGGCTGAGGTGGCTATGGATTACAAGGGGACGTTGAATCTGCCCCGGACTGCATTTCCCATGAAGGCGAACCTGCCCAAGCGGGAGCCGGACATGCTGGCCCGCTGGCGGGAGATGAAGCTGTACGAAAAAATCCGGGAGCGCAGCCGGGGACGGAAGCAGTTCGTGCTGCACGACGGCCCGCCCTACGCCAACGGCCACGTCCACCTGGGCACGGCCCTGAATAAAATTCTCAAGGACATGGTGGTCAAGTCCCATGAGATGATGGGTTTTGACAGCCCCTACGTGCCGGGTTGGGACTGCCACGGCCTGCCCATCGAACACCAGGTGGACCTCGAACTGGGGTCCCGCAAGGCCGAGATCTCCCAGGTGGAGATGCGCCGCATCTGCCGGGATTACGCCGAAAAGTTCGTGGGCATTCAGCGCAGTGAATTCATGCGCCTGGGCGTGCTGGGGGAATGGTTCGATCCCTACCTGACCATGACCCCGGGCTACGAGGCCACGATCGCCCGGGAGTTCGGCAAATTCGCCCTGTCCGGCGGCGTGTACAAGAGCCAGAAGCCCATCTACTGGTGCGCCCACTGCCGCACGGCCCTGGCCGAGGCCGAGGTCGAGTACGGCGACCACCATTCGCCCTCGATCTACGTCCGCTTCCCGCTGATCGACCCGCCGGAAAAGGTGGCCCCGGCGCTTAGCGGTGAAAAGGTTTCTTTCATCATCTGGACCACCACGCCCTGGACCATCCCGGCCAACCTGGCCATCGCCCTGAACGAGGAACTCGAATACGTGGCCGTCAAGGCGGGGGGCGAGGTCTATATCGTGGCCAAGGGGCTCATGGTGGACGTCATGCTCAACCTGGGTTTAAACGACTACCAGGTCGCGGCCTCGCTCGACCCCAAGAAGCTGGAAGGCCTCAAGTGCAAGCACCCGCTCTACGACCGGGAGTCGGTGGTCATCCTCGGCCCGCACGTCACCTTGGAGCAAGGCACGGGCGCCGTCCACACCGCGCCGGGTCACGGCCGGGAGGACTATGACATCGGCCTGGTGTACGGCCTCGAACCCTATTCGCCCGTGGACGACGACGGCCGCTTCACCCCGGACGTGGAATTCTTCGCCGGGCAGTTCGTCTTCGAGGCCAACGAGGCGGTCAACGCCAAGCTGACCGAGGCCGGGGCCTTGATGCACGAGCAGGAGGTCGCCCACCAGTACCCCCACTGCTGGCGGTGCAAGCAGCCCATCATCTTCCGTTCCACCCCGCAGTGGTTCATCTCCATGGAGAAAAACGACCTTCGGGCCAAGGCGCTTCAGGCCATCGACCAGGTGCGCTGGATTCCCAAATGGGGCCGGGACCGCATTCATCTCATGATCGAAAACCGGCCGGACTGGTGCATCAGCCGGCAGCGCTCCTGGGGCGTGCCCATCACCGTGGTCTATTGTGAGGGGTGCGGGGAGTGGCTGCTCACGCCCGAGATCATGGAACGGGTTACCAACCTGTTCGAGGCCGAGGGGGCGGACGCCTGGTTCGACCGGCCGGTGGAGGAATTTCTGCCGCCGGGTCAGACCTGCCCCAAGTGTCAGGGGACCGTCTTCACCAAGGAGACGGACATCCTGGACGTCTGGTTCGACTCGGGCGTGAGCTACGTGGGCACGCTCGAAGCCCGGGACTATCTGCCGGACCTGGCCGATGTGTATCTGGAAGGCAGCGACCAGCACCGGGGCTGGTTCAATTCCAGCCTGCTGGCCTCGGTGGGCACGCGCTCCCGGCCGCCCTACCGCGCGGTCCTGACCCACGGCTACGTGGTGGAAGGCGACGGCCGCAAGCTGTCCAAGTCCAAGGGCGACATGGCCGAGTCTTACGTCGAGCAATACGGCGCGGACCTGATCCGGCTGTGGGTCGCCTCCGAGAACTACCAGGAGGACATCCGCATCTCGGACGAAATCCTGGGCATGCTGGCCAAGGCCTATTTCAACATCCGCAACACCTGTCGGTTCATCCTGGGCAATATCTCCGACTTCGACCCGGACAAGGACAGCGTGGCCCTGGACCGGCTGCCCGAACTCGACCGGCTGACCCTGCATCGGCTCCAGGCCCTGGTCGCCCGATCCTGGACGGCCTACGAGGAATACGAGTTCTTCGCCATCTACCACGCCTTGAACAACTTCTGCACCGTGGACCTGTCCGCCTTTTACCACGACGTGCTCAAGGACCGGCTCTATACCTCGCCGGCCGCGTCCGAGGCGCGCCGGGCCGCGCAGACGACCATGTTCCAGGTGCTCTCCAGCCTGGCCCGCATCATGGCCCCCATCCTGTCGTTCACGGCCGAGGAAATCTGGGACCATCTGCCCGCCTTCCAGGGCAAACCCGAAAGCGTGCACCTGGCCGACCTGCCCCAGCCGGACCCGGCTCTGATCGACGACGATCTGGCCGAGCGGTGGTCGCGGCTCATAGAGGTTCGCGGCCGGGCGCTCAAGGCCCTGGAAGAGGCCCGCAAGGAGAAGCGGGTGGGCCATCCCCTGGACGCCGCGGTCACGCTCTACGTGGACGACGAGACCGCCGCTTTCCTGGCCCCGTACCAGAACGAACTCCGCGACATCCTCATCGTCAGCCGGATGGACCTTTCGACCGGCGCGGCCCCGGCCGAGGCCGTGGCTTCGGATTTGGCCGGACTCGCGGCCATCCAGGTCTCGCCCGCCGAAACGGCCAAGTGCGAGCGGTGCTGGATGCATGCCGAGGGCGTGGGCGACCACGCGGACCATCCCGGCCTTTGCCACCGCTGCTTCGAGGCCGTGACCGGATGACGCCATGAAACGCTGGCCCTTGCTGCTCGCCGGCGCCGGGGCCTTGGCCCTGGCCGACCAGCTCATCAAGCTGGCCGTGTGGCATTGGCTGCGGCCGGTCGGGGCCGTCGAGGTCATTCCCGGTCTCTTCGACCTGTCCTTGGGGTTGAACACCGGCCTGGCCTTCGGTTTCCTGCGCGGCTCGGGTTCCGTGATCCCGCCGTTTCTGCTGACCGGGGTCGGCCTGGCGGCCGTGGCCGTGCTTTTCTTCATCCTGCATCGCGAGTATCCCCAGGACCGCCTCTTGGACCTGGCCTTGGCCTTGGTGCTGGGCGGGGCCGTCGGAAACGCCATCGACCGCTTTCGCCTGGGAGCGGTCATCGATTTCGTGGACCTGCACCTGGGGTCGTTGCACTGGCCGGCCTTCAACCTGGCCGACGCCGCCGTGACCGTCGGAGCGGCGCTCCTGCTTTTCGATCTCCTGAAAAAACGCTGACCCGTTTTCGATAGTGGGATGTGGTTGGTAGGAGCCGGTCATGAACGGCCCCTGCCCGTCTCTTTCCCCTGGTGTGCCCAAGCCTAACCAGCCGGGCGGGTTTCAAACCCGCCCCTACGGGAAAATGCAGGGAAGCGTGGCCTAATCTTGGTAGAGGCGCTGCATACCGTGCCCCGACTTGCGCTTTTTGACCCGCGCGGGTTCCCCCGAATCTGATCCCAACCGGCGGATTCGCGGTTGTAATCCAGGGAAAATTGCGATAGGTTGAACCAGCTTTCCGCGCGGCCCGGTTCTTTCCTAGCCGAGCCGGATTGCGGGCGCGGCGGGCGTTTCCGCCTGCCGTTTCTTGGAACATTCGTGAGGAAATCGAGGGGGTCCAGATGAGGATTTTCGGGTCCAACGAACTGAAGGAAGACGTCATCGCCAAGGGCCTGTGCATCGGCTGTGGCGCCTGCATCAATCTTTGCCCGTATTTCAAGTCCTACAAGGGCAGAACGGCCAGCCTCTTCCCCTGCACCGTGGAACAGGGGCGCTGCTTTGCTTTTTGCCCCAAGGTGGAGGTGGACCTGGAGGAACTCTCCGAGCGGACGTTCGGCCGGGCCTATGACCCGGGTCCCTTGGGCGCTTACCGCGAGGTTAGGATCGCCCGGGCCGGCCAGGCCGTGGGGTCCGGGCAGTTCCAGGCCGGGGGCACGGTTTCGGCGCTCATGTGTTTCGCTCTGAGCCAGGGGATCATCGACGCGGCGGTGCTGACCGACCGGGACGAGCTGCTGCCCGTGCCCACGCTGGCTCGCACGGCCGAAGAGGTTTTGGCTTGCGCCGCCTCCAAGTACACGGCCGCGCCCACGCTGGCCGCGCTGAACGAGGCGGTCAAGGCCGGCAGCGAAAAGTTGGGCGTGGTGGCCACGCCGTGCCAGACCATGGCCGCGGCCGTGCTGCGCCAGAATCCCTTGAACCAGGAAAATTTCCGCGACCCGATCGCGCTCCTGGTGGGCCTGTTCTGCACCTGGTCCCTGGACTACCGGGCCTTCGAGGCATACGTGGCCGAGCGCGTGGACATCGCCAAGGTGCGCAAGGTCGATATTCCGCCGCCGCCGGCCGAGGTGCTCGAAATCTACACGGACAACGGCAAGATCACCACGCCGCTGGATGAAATCCGGGCCCTGACCAACGACACCTGCGGCTACTGCCTGGACATGACCGCCGAATTTTCCGACCTGTCCGTGGGCGTGCTCGAAGGCCGCGCCGACCGGAACACGCTCGTCATCCGGACCGAGCGCGGGGCCGAGATCGCGGCCGCGGCCGAGAAGGCGGGCTATCTGGTGACCGAGAACATGCCGGCCGAGAATCTCGAACATCTCAAGTGGGCTGCGGGCAATAAGAAAAAGCGCGCCCTGGCCCGCATCCAGGAAGCCGGCGGGCTGAACACCGCCGAGGACGCGGGGCATGCCATGGTGCGGATGACGGCCGAAGCGGTCGCGGCGATCCTGGGTTAAAGAAGGGGAAGACGATGGCGACATTGATGGATGGAAAAGAAGGCATGGAATACATGGCCATGGGCAACGAGGCCTTTGCCCGCGGGGCTTTGGAGGCCGGGGTCCAGGTGGCCGCCGGGTATCCGGGCACGCCGTCCTCCGAGATCATCGAGCAGCTCTCCCGGGCGGCCAAGCAGGCCGGCATCTACGTCGAGTGGTCGGTGAACGAGAAGCTGGCCCTGGAGGTGGCCGCGGCCGCGTCCTTCGCCGAGCTGCGGGCCCTGGCGGTGATGAAGCAGAACGGGGTGAACGTGGCCTCGGACTTTCTGCTGCACCTGGCCACTTCGGGCACCCGGGGCGGCATGGTGCTCATCGCCTGCGAGGACCCCGGTGCGCTGTCCAGCGTCAACGAGGGCGACGCGCGGGCCTTCGCCAAGCTGGTCGAGATTCCGCTTCTGGAGCCGGGCGACTTCCAGGAAGCCAAGGACATGACCAAGTGGGCCTTCGAGCTTTCGGAGCAGATTCGCAACCTGGTCATGGTGCGCAGCGTCACCCGCATGTCCCACGCCAGCGGCAATATCCGCTTCGGCCCGCTGCCCAAAGTCTCGACCAAGGCCGAATACAAATACTCGGGCAGCCCGCTCGACCCCAACACCGGCATGATCGCGGCCGGCGGGTTTCGGCACCGCTTTGTCCTGGACAAGCTGAAAAAGGCGGTGGCCCTCTTCGAGGAATCGCCCTTCAACACCTACCAAGGCCCGGAAAAGCCGGCCCTGCTCATCATCACCAGCAGCGCCTGCTACCTGTACGCCCGGGAGGCCGCCCGCATCCTGGACGTGGAAGACCGGGTGGGCATCCTCAAGCTGGGCACGACCTGGCCCCTGCCGCCCAACCTGCTCAAGAAACACATGGCGTCCGCGGACAACATCCTGGTGGTCGAGGAAGTGGCGCCCTTCATGGAGGAGAACGTGAAGGTGCTGGCCGCGGAGATGGCCGGCGAGATCGGTATCAAGAATTTCTACGGCAAGAAGTCCGAACACATTCCCTCGGTGGGCGAACTGAACCCGGACATCGTGCTCTCGGCCCTGGCCGACATCCTGGACCTGGGCTACGAAAGCATGCCGGCCGAGTACGCCAAGAAGACCGGGGCCTTCGCCACGACCAAGGCGCCGGCCCGGGCGCTGACCTTCTGCCCCGGCTGCCCGCACCGGGCCTCGTTCTGGTCCATCCACAACGCCCTGGAGCTGGACGCCCGCAAGGGCTTTGTCTGCGGCGACATCGGCTGCTACACCATGGCCGCCGGCCCCACCGGCTTCAACACCATCAAGACGGTCCATTCCATGGGCTCGGGCACCGGCGTGGCCAGCGGTTTCGCCAAGCTCCGGCAGTTCGGCATGGAGCAACCCATCGTGGCCGTCTGCGGCGACTCGACCTTCTTCCACTCGGGCATCCCGGCCCTGGTCAACGCCGTGCATCACAAGGCCGATCTGACCATGATCGTGCTGGACAACAGCGGCACGGCCATGACCGGCTTCCAGTCGCATCCGGGGCTGACGGTCAACGCCATGCACGACGAGGTGCCGGCCCTGGACATCGCCGAAATCTGCCGGTCCATGGGGGCCAGGGTCGAAGTGCGGGACCCCTTCAACCTGCCCGAAACCCAGGCCGCCTTGAACGAGCTGCTCGAATACCGGGAAGGGGCCAAGGTGCTCATCCTGCGGCAGGCCTGCGCCCTCAGCCCCCAGCGCAAGTCCGGCCAGAAGTTCAAGATGCACGTGGACGAGAATCTCTGCCTGGGCGAAGATTGCGGCTGCGGCCGATTGTGCACGCGCATCTTCCGCTGCCCCGGCCTGATCTGGGACGAAGCCAAGGGGGTCAGCCGGATCGACGAGGTCATCTGCGTCGGGTGCGGGGTCTGCGCGGACATCTGCCCGCAGCAGGCCATCAAACGGGAGGTAGCCTGACATGGGACAGACACGACTGACCAAGGACCCCTACAATCTCATCATCACCGGCGTGGGCGGCCAGGGCAACGTCATGGCCTCCCGCGTCCTGGGCAACATGCTCGTGCGGCAGGGTCTGTCCGTGACCATCGGCGAAACCTTCGGCTCGTCCCAGCGCGGCGGTTCGGTCATGAGCCACATGCGCATCTCGGAGAAAGGCAACTGGAGTCCGCAGATTCCCAAGGGCCAGGCCGACCTGATCCTGGCCCTGGAGCCTTCCGAAGCGGTGCGGCTGCTGGCCTCCTACGGCAACTCCACGGTCAAGGTGCTCAGCAACACCCGGCCCATCTACCCCATGGACGTCATCGCCGGCGAGAAAAAGTACCCAAGCATCGAGGAGATCATCCCCTCGGTCAAGGAACTGACCAGCGAGGCCTGGTTCATCCCGGCCACGGACGAGGCCCTTAAGATGGGCAACGCCATTTACGGCAACATCATCATGCTGGGCGCCTTGGCCGCCACGGGCGCGCTGCCCATGGACACCGAGGTCTTCAAAGAGGTCATCGCCGAATTTCTTTCCGAGGACAAGCTGGACATGAATCTCAAGGCCTACGAGTTCGGCGGAGAGATGCTCAAGAAGACCTGATTCCAACCCCGCTTCCCAGGCGGCGATGGGGCGATTAAAATCCGCGCCGACCGGGCCTCACGATCCCGAAGGGATCGAATTTGAATAGCCGGGGGTGCAACCCCCGGAGGACAAAGGCCTCCTTTTCCTCATTCAACCCCGAAAAGGGGTTGAACAACATGGGTACAAACCGGGCGTAACGCTTTCCGTTGAGGCGTTCGGGAGGGGATGGCCATAGCGCACCAGACGGCTTTCAATCAAAGACCACAAGTCGTTCGACCCCTTCGGGGTCGTGGGCATTCTTCTGCTACACGCGTCCGTGGGTTTCACCCACGGCTATTCACCTTGGTCCCCTTCGGGGACCTCAGTGGCGGACCACGCGCCGTTGGTCTTCATCATCGGGCGCTCATCATTCATCCTTCCATTTGCTGGACGCCGTGTCACCAGAACCAGCCCCAACTCATGTCGCCCGGCCGGCACCCATGACCCGCCCCGAGTCCGCCGCCATCGCGCCCAGCATCCTGAGCCGCCGCATGCTCGTGGCCTTTCTCATGGGCTTTTCCTGCGGCCTGCCCCTGCTGCTGACCATCTCCCTGCTCCAGGCCTGGATGCAGGAAGAGGGCATCGACCTGACCCTGATCGGCCTGATGGCCCTGGTCGGGCTGCCCTATTCGCTCAAGTTCGTCTGGGCGCCGCTCCTGGACCGCTACACCCCGCCCTTTCTGGGCCGCCGGCGTGGCTGGCTGCTCGTGGCCCAGACCGCGCTGCTTCTCAGCATCGTCGGGCTGGGCCAGACCAGCCCCGCGCGAACGCCCTGGCTGCTGGCCTTCGTGGCCCTCTTGGTCACCTTTTTCAGCGCCAGCCAGGACATCGTGGTGGACGCCTACCGCCGGGAGGATCTCCCCGACCGGGAACTGGGCCTGGGGTCGTCCCTGTACGTGAACGGCTACCGCCTGGGCATGCTCCTGGCCTCGGGCGGCGGCCTGATCCTGGCCGACCACATGCCCTTTTCCATGGTTTACCTGGTCCTGGCCCTGTGCCTGATTCCGGGCATGGCCACCACCCTGGCCACGCCCGAACCGGCCGTAGCCGCCGGTTCACCGAAAAGCCTCAAGGAAGCGGTGGTCGAGCCGTTCATCGAATACTTCAGCCGAAACGGCGCGATCTGGATTCTGGCCTTCGTCCTCCTCTACAAAATCGGGGACACCATGGCCAGCACCATGACCCTGCCCTTTTACCTGGACCTGGGGTTCACCAAGACCGAGATCGGGGCCGTGGTCAAAATCTTCGGTTTCTGGGCCACCATCGGCGGCGGGCTTCTGGGCGGGGTGCTGATGCTTCGCCTGGGCATCGTCCGGTCGCTCTGGTTTTTCGGCATCCTGCAGGGGGTGTCCACGGCCGGATTCGCCCTGCTGGCCCTGATCGGCCGCAGCCTGCCCGGCCTGGCCGGGGTGGTGGCCTTCGAGAACGTGACCGGCGGCATGGGCACGGCCGCCTTTGTCGGCTACATGGCCAGCCTGACCAACAAAAAATTCACCGCCACCCAGTACGCCCTGCTCTCCAGCCTCATGGGCGTGCCCCGGGTCCTGGCCTCGGCCCCGACCGGCTTCCTGGCCAAGCACTTGGGCTGGTTCGTTTTCTTCGCCGCCTGCGCCCTGATCGCCATCCCCGGCCTGCTGCTCCTGCTTAAATTCGTTCCCCGACAGGAAGAGGCATTCCTCTAGAATCCTAAGACGCGCAACACGTACACCCACCGCTCGCCGCCCATCCACGACCGGGCTTGAACGGCCAGGATTTTCGTTAATCGCCCCCAAAGCGCCGGGCTTGACCCGGGCGGCAAGGTGTGCTGAAATGGAACTACTTGTAAAAACGAAAGGATGCCATCGGTCGGGCTCGGTTTGAGACCGCGGCCCGGGGCGTGGTTTTTCCGAAGGCGGCTGGAGGTTCGGCGGCGCGGGTTTCGCCGAAGCAGGAGGGAGCCATGAGCGGAAAATGGGGTTACAAGGCGAGCAACGGGGCGCGGGCGGTTCGGTGCTGGGTGGTGCCTTATCTCTATTCCCGGGTTCTGGCCGACCGGTTCCGGCCGGTCCTCTGCTATTTGTACACCGAGTGGCAATGCAACATCGACTGCCACTACTGCTTCCAGTACGACAACGACAAGCCGGGCATGTCGCTGGAGACGGCCAAGAGCGCGGTGGACTGGTTGGCCTCGGTCGGCTGCCGCGTGCTGGCCCTCATGGGCGGCGAACCGCTGCTGCGCAAGGATTTCATCCTGGAAATAACCCGCTACGCCGCCGAAAAGGGGTTTTTCGTCTATCTGCCCACCAACGGCTACCTCATGGACCCGCCCTTCATCGACGAGATCGGCCGGGCCGGCGTGGCCGCCGTGAACCTGGCCGTGGATTGCGTGGCCCCCCGCCGCGGCCTGCCCAAGGCCCTGATGAACGTCGAACCCCAGTTCCGCTACCTGGTCGAAAAACAGAGCGACTACGGCTACATCGTCTTCTTCAACATCAACATCTGCCGCACCAACCTGCGCGACGTCCGCATGCTGACCGAAATCGCCCACCAGAACCACATCGGCACCGACTACCACTTGATCGAAGCCCCCCAGGAAGCGGCCCAGGTGGACTTCTACAAGCACAAGGACGACCGCGGCCTGTTCATCACGGCCGATCAGTTCGACGAGGTGGACGCGCTCCTGGACTGGATCATCGCCAAGCAGCGGCAGGGGTGGGGCATGGTCAATTCCATCGCCCACTTGGAAGTCTTCAAGGCCCGCATCCGCGGCCGAATGCCCAACTGGGACTGCCGGGCCGGCCACAACGGCGCCTTTATCCGGCCCGACGGCACACTCTCCCCCTGCTTCGACCTGATGAACTATCCCCACGACTGGGGCCGTATCTGGGAGCCTCGCTTCGATCCCGAGGAACTTGCCGAGGTGAAAAAAACCTGCCGGCCCGAGTGCTCCTCCACCTGCTACTACACCATGGGCCACTACTACGACCTGCGCTGGATGCCCGAGTGGGTCCGCAAACACACCCGCGCCGGGTGAGCCGACGAAAGGCGGGAAAAGCCTGGGGGAACCCGTTTTTTAAAACGGGTTCCCCCAAACCCCCTCCCCAAAACTAAAACAGGCGGGCCGGGTCACGCTTCGCGCAACCCGGCCCGCATCTTATTTTTTCAGCCAATGTCCGAGACCGTTGCCCAACACAGGATGCCGAGACGAAATCGAGGAGGGCGAGGATCGAAGCCGCAGGAATAGCC
>Ga0068712_1000575_pt1 | contig 67074 bp, 61 predicted proteins | sample MTBAKSrepl1MetaG_FD_62987 | JGI IMG/M metagenome (GOLD analysis project Ga0068712, IMG submission 62987) | Enrichment culture microbial communities from Arthur Kill intertidal strait, New Jersey, USA, that are MTBE-degrading - MTBE-AKS1... | ecosystem: Environmental > Aquatic > Marine >... | reverse complement strand
AGGGGGTTTGGGGGAACCCTTTTTGCCAAAAAGGGTTCCCCCAACCCCAATCCGCGCGCTAGCCCCGCGCCGGGCTGGCGGCCTGTTGCAAGGCGCGGCGGGTCTGCTCGAAGCGATCCGCGAACCGGCCATGCAGGGCCGCTGCCCGCTTCTCGAAATCGGCCGTCCGGGTGGGCTTGGGCCGGAGCGCCGAGCCGGTGATGCCGCGGGCGGCCAGGTCCTTCAGGGCCTCAGCGGCCCCTTGGCTTTCCAGTTCATCCAGGGCTTGCCGGTATTCCCGCTGGATGGCTTGCAGGGCCTGGAGAGGCTCGACAGCCGCCCGGCCGGCCAGGACCTCGATGCCGGCCGCTGCTGGGCCCAGGTCCTGATCGAGGCTCAAGTCGTGGACCAACAGCCGCCGCATGTCGCCGACCAAGGCCGGGGCCTCTTCGGCGGAGGAGGCCTCGACCGCGGCCTGGCGCAGGTTGTCGGGATCGAGGCTGCCTTCGGTGAGACGCAGCAGAATCCCGCGCGCCTTCTTTTCCCGGTCCCGAGCCAGGATTTCCCGCCGCTCCTCCGGGCTGAGGGTCATGTCCCGGGTCCGTTCCATGACCAGGTCCAGGGTGCTTTTGATCTCGGCCATGTTTCCTCCGTGAGGCTGTTCCTGGAAGCTTCCCACGTCACACGGGCAACCACGGGGGGTTGCCCCTACTTAAAAATCCATTAAAACAATCCGGTGTGCTGAGGTTTTTGGGAGGGAGTCTGAGGGAACCCTTTTTGCAAAAAGGGTTCCCTCAGCCATGCCCTCCAAATATGAAACCCCGACCGGGCGATCTCGGGTCGGGGTTTCGAAGCTCAGGCGCCCGGCGTCAGAGCCGGTGTCCCGGCCCGCTCGGGCGGGACCATTTCAATATTCCTTGGGCAACTCGTTGAGCTGGGCCTTGGTGAAGACCGGGCCGTCCTTGCAGACATACTCGGGTCCGACGTTGCACCGGCCGCAGATGCCGATGCCGCATTTCATGCGGTTTTCGAGGCTGAGCACCACCTGGTCGTCGGCGAAGCCCAGCTTTTCCAGCACGGGCTGAGTGAAACGGATCATGACCGGCGGGCCGCAGACCACGGCGGTGGCGTTGGCCGAGGGCGGGTTGGCCTGTTCCAGCACGGCCGGGACCATGCCCACCAGCCCGTCCCAGCCCGGGTATTCGCGGTCGATGGTGATGTAGGTCTCGATGTCGTCGCGCTCCTGCCACTTTTGCATCTCGTCGCGGTAGAGCAGCATGCCCGGGGTGCGGGCGCCGTAGATGAAATAGATCTTGCCGTACTTGGCCCGGTTGTCCGGATGGAGCATCCAGGTCACGGTCGAGCGCAACGTGGTCACGGCAAAGCCGCCGGCCACGATGACGATGTCTCGGCCTTCCATGCTTTCGAGGGGATAGGCGTTGCCCAGGGGGCCGCGCACGCCCATGATATCGCCCTCTTTCATGTTGTGCAGGGCCGAGCTGACCGAGCCGACCTTGTTCACGGTGAAAAAGATGTGGCCCTTTTCCGTGGGCGAGGAGGCGATGCCGATGGGAATCTCGCCGTAGCCGGCCAGGGAGAGTTCGGCGAACTGTCCCGGCGTGTAGGCGAAGGCCTTTTCGTCCTCGGGGTTGATAAAGACCAGGCGGAAACTTCTGAGGTTCTTGTCCTCGGTCTCAACGATGATCTTGTCGATACGGACCGGATAGGGCAGATAGGGATTCTTCACGACTTTCCTCTTTCTCGCTCAAGCGTTCATGTCGCGGACCACGTCGCGCACGTCAATGTTCACCGGGCATTGGGCCACACAGCGACCGCAGCCCACGCACCCGATATCCCCGCCGCGTTTCAGCGGGATGTATTTGAACTTGTGCATGAAGCGCTGGCGCACCCGGGAGGTCTTGTCCGGCCGCGGGTTGTGGCCGGTGCCGTGCATGGTGAAGAGCCAGGACATGCAGGAGTCCCAGTTGCGGATACGGTCGCCCGCCGTGCCGGAGACCTCGTCCTGGATGTCGAAACAGTGGCAGGTCGGGCAGACGTAGGTGCAGACGCCGCAGTTGAGGCAGCGCTGGGCCACCTTGGCCCAATGGTCCGCCTCGTACAGCTCCATGACCGAGCGTTCGGCCACCTTGTCCACGGCCACCTTGGACTGGATGGCGGCCTCGGCCTCGCCCTTGAGCTTCTCGACCGAAGCGGCGGCCTTCCCGTCGGCCGCGGCCAGGCCGCCGGCCGCGTCGAGGGCCTTCTGTCCCTTGTCGGTCAGGGGTTTAAGCAAAATGTCCTCGCCCAGGTCCACGGCCAAAACGTCCAACCCTTCCTCGTGGAAGGGTCCGCAGCCCACGCTGGTGCAGAAGCAGGTGGCGCAGGGCCGGTTGCAGGCCAGGCCGATCAGGGTGGCGGCCTCGCGCTTGTCGAACCAGTAGTTGTCCGTGTACTGGTCGTTCCGGTAGATCTTGTCCAGAACGGCGAAGGCCTTGGCGTCGCAGGGCCGGATGCCGAAGAGGAGCCGGGCCTGCTTGGCGGCCGGCCGCTCTTTCATGACGAAGGCGTCCTCGGCCGCGGGATCGGCGGAGAACTCGAGCATCCGCTCGGACTGGGGGAAGAAGAAGTTCTTGGGGGACAGGCGCGAGTTCTGGTAGTCGAGCAGGACCTCGCCGTCCACCGGCGCGAACTTGACCTCGCCGTCCTCCTGCTTGGGGCCGAACGTCTCGTAGGAGCCGCTCAGGGACTTGAGGAAATCGCCCAGCGCATTTTTCTTGAGGATCATGTCTGCCATACTTGCCGTCCTTACTTAATGAATTCCTGGGGGTCGTCGGGGCGATAGACCGTCAGCGGCGGCAGCGTTTCCAGGGACATGCCGGCCTCGTAGCCGTATCGTTCCTGAATGTCCTTCTCGAGCAGGCGGGTGAACTGCCGGAGCTTGATGTTGACCGGGCAGGCCGCCTCGCAGGCGCCGCAGTCGGTGCAGCGGCCCGCGCAGTGAAAGGCGCGCAGGATATGGTAGGTGAGCACGTCGTGGGGATCGACGGACTTGCCCAGCCATTGAGGCATGTGTTCGTCCACGAAACAGACGTGGCAGTAACAGAGCGGACAGGCGTCCCGGCAGGCGTAGCACCGGATGCAGTCCTTGACCAGGTTCTGGAAATAGGCGTAGCGCTCGCCGTCGGGTTTGCCCAGCAGATCGTTGATGTCGGCGTAGCGGTCGATGTCGGTCTGCTCGGGCACCGGCTCGCCGACCAGTTCGTCGTACACCGGCGGGTTGCGGTGGACGCAGGTCTGGCAGTTCTGCCGCAGCACGTCGGCCAGCTTGAGCGTCGTCTCGAAGCCCGGTCCGGAGACGGTCAGGTCGCCGTCCGATTCCACGGCCGATTCGATGAACCGGCCCTCCCGCTGTTGGACCTTTTCCGGGTCGAGCATGCCCTGGCAGGGCACGCCCACGATATAGACCTGGTCGCGCTTGATCTGGTGTTCGACGACATGGTTGACGATGTTGCGGGCGTCGCAGCCCTTGGCCAGAACGGCCACGCGTTCCTTGGTTCGGGGCAGGAAGTTGGCCAGGTTGATCCGGCAGTTCGAGTCCCAGATGAGCTTGTCGGCCTCTTCGGGCGTCCGGGCGAACAGGGGCGCGTTGCGAAGCGGCACGGTGCCGGGGCCGTAACCGAGGACCACGTCCACGCGGTCTTCGGAGAGGAGCCGTTTGGCGATCTCGCGTATCTTCTCGGTCCGCTTGTCCATGATTAAGCCACCTCGATCCTTTGCTTGGCGAACCGATCGCTCGGGCCGACCGCCCGGACCGCTTCGACGACTTCCGTGGCCACCCGGGCGAATTTCTCGCCTTCGGCCGATGAAATCCAGGAGAAATGAAGACGTCCCGGCTCGAGACCGACGTAATTCATCAGGTCGCGGAACAAGGTGAACTTGCGCCGGGCATAGTAGTTTCCGGCAATGTAGTGGCAATCTCCGGGATGGCACCCCGAAACCCACACCCCGTCCGCGCCGCGGCGAAAGGCCTCCAGGATGAACTTGGGGCTCATGCGGCCCGTGCAGGGAATTCGGATGACCCGGATGTTGGGCGGGTAAGGCATGCGGCTCACCCCGGCCAGATCGGCCGCGCCGTAACTGCACCAGTTGCACAGAAAGGTTACAATTCGCGGTTGAAAGGTCTCGTTCGTTTTGTCCTCTGCTGTCATATTCTCACCTTTAGGAAGCGGCGATCTGGGCGAAAATGGCCGCGTTGGTGAAGCCCTTCAGGGTGGGTGCGCCGCTCCGGCAGGAGGAAACGCAGGTGCCGCAACCCTTGCACACGGCTTCGTTGACCACGGCCTTGTCGTTCTCATCCAGGGAGATGGCCGAATAGGGGCAGACCTCGACGCACAGCCCGCAGCCGGTGCAGCGCGAGGCCTGAATCTCGGCCACGGTCCCGCCCACCATCAGATGCAAGGAGGAGAGCAGTGTGGCGGCGCGCGCGGCCGCGGCCTGGGCCTGGGCGATGGCCTCTTCGATGGGCTTGGGATAATGGGCCAGTCCGGCCATGAACACGCCGTCCGTGGCGAAATCCACGGGCCTGAGTTTCTGGTGGGCTTCCAGCAGCCAGCCGTCGTCGTCCAGGGGCACCTTGAAGAGCTGGGCCAGTTCCGTGTCGCGATGGCTGACAATGGCCGAAGCCAAAACCAGGTAGTCGGTCGCAACCTCGACTTCACGCCCGAGGATGGGGTCCATGACGCGGACGAGCAGGTCTTTCCCGTCCTGGGTCACCACCGGCTTCCGCTCCGACTCGAAGCGGACGAAAATCACGCCCTGCTTCCGCGCCTCGCGGTACAGGTCCTCCCGCTCGCCAAAGGTGCGGATGTCCCGGTAGAGGATGTAAACGTTGGCCTCGGGGTTGCGTTTCTTGACTTCCAAAGCGCTGATCACCGAGTGGGTGCAGCAGATTTTGGAGCAGTACGGCCGCTCCTCGTTGCGGGAGCCCACGCACTGGACAAAGACCACGGTATCGGCCTTTTCCAGGCCCGGGTCGTTGTTGATGAACTTGGCGTCCATATCGAGGGCGGTCAGGACGCGGGGGTCCTGGCCGTAGAGGAATTCGCTGGGCTTCAGCTCTCCGGCGCCAATGGCCAGGATGGCCGCGCCGTGGGTAATCTCGGCGCCGTCGGACAGCTTGGAAACGAAGTTGCCCACGAAACCGTCCACGTCGGTCAAGGTCACGCCCATGTGCAGGGTGATGTTCCCATCGTTCCGAACCGTGTCGGCCAGGGACTGCACGAAGGCGCGCACGTCCTCGCCCTTGGCCGTGTGGAAGAGGTCGTTGGCCACGCCGCCCAGGGTGTCGGTCTTTTCCACTAGGTCCACCTTGAAGCCCTGCTCGGACAGGTTCCGGGCCGAGACCATGCCGGCCACGCCGCCGCCCACGACCATGGCGGTCGGGGTGACGCTGATCTCGGTCTCCTTGAGCGGGGTCAAGGTGGCGGCCTTGACCACGGCCATGCGGACCAGGTCCTTGGCCTTTTTGGTGGCCGCCTCGGGTTCCTTGGAATGGACCCAGGAATCCTGGTTGCGGATGTTGGCCATCTCGAAGAGGTACTTGTTCAGGCCCGCGTCCATCAGGGTTTCCTGGAACAGGGGCTCGTGGGTGCGCGGCGTACAGGCCGCCACCACGATGCGGTTGAGATTGTTCTCCTTGATGACCTCGGCCATCCGGTCCTGGGTGTCCTGGGAACAGGTGAACATGTTCTCGGCCACGAACTCGACAAAAGGCAGGCTCTTGGCGTATTCGGCCACGGACGGCACGTCCACCACGCCGGCGATGTTGATGCCGCAGTCGCAGACGAAGACGCCGATCCGCGGCGGTTCGCCGGTGACGTCCCGCAAGGTGGGCGCGGCTTTTTCACGGCTCTTGGTGAAGCGGGCCTCGGACAGCCCGGCCGACACGGCCCCGGCCGCGGCCGAGGCTTCCATGACCGATTGGGGGATGTCCTTGGGTCCGGTCATGACGCCGCAGGCATAGATGCCGGGCTTGCTGGTGGACACGGGCTTAAAGGAGGACGTCTCGATGAAGTTGTAGTGATCGAGGTCCACGCCCAAGCGATGGGCCAGGTCCACGGTCGTGTCGGCGATTTCGAGACCGTGGGACAGCACGACCATCTCGAAAATGTCCTCGCTCAGTTCCCCGCTTTCCGTGACGTAACGGAGGCGGAGATTGCCGTCCGGCGCCGGATCGACGCTGTGCACCCGGCAGCGGACGAATCGGACCCCGAGCTTCTTGGCCTTTTCGTAATACCGCTCGAAGTCCTTGCCCACGGTCCGCATGTCCATGAAGAAGATGGTGATGTCCAGGTCTCCGCCGGCATGCTCCTTGGCGATGACCGCCTCCTTCAGGGCATACATGCAGCAGACGCTGGAACAGTACCCGTGGTCGCACTGGTTGATCTCGCGCGAGCCGATGCACTGGAGGAAGGCCATGTTCTGCGGCTGCTTGTGATCGCTCGGCCGGGCCACATGGCCCACGGTCGGTCCGCCAGCCGAAAGCAGGCGTTCCAGTTCCAGGGCGGTGATGACGTTCGGGTGCTCGGCGTACTGGTAGTTCTCGAATCGGGTGGGATCGTAAGCCGTGAATCCGGGCGACAGGATGATCGAACCGACCTGCACCTCCATGGCCTCGTTCTGCATCTGGTGGGTCAGTTGGGTGATGGCCTCGGCCTTGCAAGCCTGCACGCACTGGAAGCATTCGCAGCAGATGCCGCAGGAGAGGCATCTGGCCGCCTCGGCCATGCCCACCTCGGGATCCAGGCCCAGCTCGACCTCGTCGAAGCTCTTCAGCCGTTCTTCCACGGGCAGGGCGGGCATTTCGCAGCGGGGCTTCTTTTCCTCCCAGGCCGGAATGTCGCGATACTTGCGGTCCAGGCCGAGATCGATGGGCTCGCGTCCCTCTTTGAGGTCCTCACCGTTGATGTAGCGCTCGATGCTGATGGCCGCTTCCTTGCCCGCGCCGACCGCGGCGATGGCGATGTAAGGACCGGTCACCATGTCGCCGCCGGCGAACACGCCGGGGCGTCCGGTTTCAAAGGAGATGGGATCGGCGTCCACGGTCCCGCGGCGGGAGATGGTCACGCCTTCCAGGCCGGCCAGGGAATCGAGCAGCGGGGCCTGGCCGATGGCCGGGACGACCATGTCCACGTCCAGGTCGTATTCGGAACCCTCCATGGGTACGGGTCTCCGCCGGCCGCTGGCGTCCGGTTCCCCGAGTTCCATGCGGATGCAGCGCAGGCCCTTGACTTTGCCGTTCTCCACCAGGACCTCCTGGGGAGCGGCCAGGTATTGGATCTGAACGCCCTCTTCCAGGGCGGCGTCGATTTCCTCTTCCCAGGCGGGCATTTCCTGCCGGGTGCGGCGATAGACGATGTGGGTCTCCACCCCCAAACGCCGCAGGGTGCGGGAAATGTCCATGGCCACGTTGCCGCCGCCGATGACCGCCGCCTTGGTGCCCACCTTGGGCTTCTGGCCCAGGGCCACTTCCTTGAGCAGCTTCACGCCCTGGGCCACGCCCTCGGCGTCTTCGCCCGGGATGCCCAGGTCCATGCCCTTGTGGGCGCCCAGGGCCAGATAAACCGCCTTGTATCCCTGCTTGAACAGGTCATCCACGCCCAGGTCCGGCCCCAAGGGGGTGTTGTACTTGATCTCCACCCCCAGACGGGTGATGGCCTCGACCTCCTCGCCCAAAACGTCGGCGGGCAGCCGGTAGTCGGGCACGCCCACCTTGAGCATGCCGCCGGCCACGGGCAGGGCCTCGAAGATGGTGGATTTGAACCCGCGACGAGCCAGGTGGTAGGCCGCGGACAGACCGGCCGGTCCGGCGCCGACAATGGCCACCTTCTCGGGCCGCTCTTCCTCGCGCGGAATCTCCACATCCATGATGTTGTATTGATCCGCGGCCAGCCGTTTCAGGTCCCGGATGGAAATCGCCGCTTCCATCTGGGCCCGCCGGCATTCCTCTTCGCACGGATGGGGGCAGATGCGTCCCAGTGTGCCGGGCAGAGGCAGGACGTCCATGATGACTTCCATGGCTTCCTTGAAACGTCCCTGAGCCACCAGAGCCACGTAGCCATGGGCGTTGACGCCCGCCGGACAGGTCAAGGTGCAGGGAGAGGTGTCCAGCTTCTGAACGGCGTAACCGCCCGGAAAGGCCTGGGCGTACGGCTTGTACACGGCCTTACAGGTATTCAAGCCCTGGTTGAACAGGTCCGGCACGTTGATGGGACAAGCCGTGGCGCAATCCCCGCAGCCCGTGCACTTGTCCAGATCCACAAACCGGGCTTTTTTGGTGAGGGAGACGGAGAAATTACCGGCCTCACCGGAGATGGTGTTCACTTCCGAAAGGGTCAATAACTCTATATTGATGTGCCGGCCGACCTCGACCAGTTTGGGCGAGATAATTCACATGGCACAGTCATTGGTGGGGAATGTCTTGTCCAATTGCGACATCGCCCCGCCAATGACTGGAGATTTTTCGACCAGATACACATAATATCCGGAGTCGGCCAAGTCCAAAGCAGCCTGCATTCCCGCGATGCCACCGCCAACGACCATTACCGATCCATTTGTTTTTACTTCCTTTTTTTCCATGAACGCCTCCGCTAGTCCAGTGAGGTTCATAAAAACACTACCGAAAAACTTATAGGGAAAAGTCCTCGCCTTGTCAATACTCGTCTTGCTCTTTTCTTCACATATCCCGGCCGGCTACGGTCACCGCGTCCTCGTAACCCTGCTCGGACAGGTACACGTTGACCCGTTCCTCCAGCGTGGTTTCGACCGTCAGCCCGCAGTAATTGGGGCAGATGGGCAGCTCGCGGTGGCCCCGATCGGCCAGAACGGCCAGCTCGATCCGCGCCGGGCGGCCGAAGTCCATGAGCGCGTCCAAGGCCGCGCGCACGGTCCGGCCGGTGTACAGCACGTCGTCCACCAGCACGATGATGCGGCCTTCGATGGAAAAATTCAGGTCGGTCCGCCCCACCACCGGCCGGTTGGCGATGGTCGTCCAATCGTCCCGGTAGAGGCTGATGTCGATGATGCCGGTCGGGACCGGGGCCTGGGTTTGATCTTCGAGGAGCCGTTTGAGCCGCTGGGCGAGAAAGGCCCCGCCGGTGCGGATGCCGACCAGGCAAGGGCCGGGCGCCGGGGGGTGAGCGGTCAGAATCTCGTGGGCCATGCGGCGGAGCGCGTCGGCCACCTCGGGGGGGGTCATGATGACGGTTTCGTCTTGAATGTTAACCATATCCCCAATCTCCAGGGAAAAATTTTAGTTAACACCAAGCGTCGGGAGCGTCAAGTCTTTTATCTCCAGCGATTGACGCCGCCAGGCCGGCCCGGACGCTTGCTTTTGCCCGGCGATTTCCGTACCCTGTGGCCGGTTGATGGCCTTTACGCGGCCGGTGTTCGGCTGTGTTCAAGGCAAAACCGAACCGCGCGGGATCGAAGCCAAACGAAACGGAGAACCGAGACCATGGTCCGCAAGCGGGCGTGGGGTGCCTGGGGTTTCATGCTGCCGGTGGCATTGGGACTGGCCTTGACCGAGGTCCTGGCCGCCGTCGAGGTGGGACAAAGCAACCGGGACCTGGCCGCGCAGGTGTCCGCCCTGCTCAAGGCCGGATACGTGTCCGTGCCCAACGCCCACGTCCTGCCCGCGCTGAAGGCCTGGGGTCCCATGGTCTGGGGAGGTCTGTTCTTTGCCCTGACCCTGGGGGCCGGGCTGTCCCTGGCGGCGCTGGCCGCGGCCTGGGGGTGGCGGCGGGGGCTGGGCGGACGCCGGGTCTGGCTGATCCCCCTGGCCCTGCCCTGGCTGGCCTTGGCCGCAGCCATCCAGATGAGCGCGGGCCGGCCCTGGATCACGGCCTGTTTCCTGCTCGTGCCGCTGATCGTCTTCCTAACCGCTTCCCGCACCCTGGCCTACCCGAACGCCGGCCGGGGCCGAACCCAGGGCGCGGCCTTTTTCCTGCCCCTGATCCTGCTGGCCGCGCTGTTGGCCACCCAGGCGGACAGCGGATTCTTCCTCCGCTTTCGGGACCGGCTGCTCCTGTCCAACCCCGTGGGCCTGGCCTTGAACGATTTCTACTACCGCTACACGCTCTACGCAGCCGAGGTCATCAAGCCGCTGGGCCAGAAATCCATGCGCACGGTGGACCTGTCCGGAGTGACCGACCCCGCCCTTCGCCAGCGGCTGGCCGTGATTCTGGCCCGGTACGACTATCTCAACCTGACCGGCGATCCCCGGCCCGATCTGAGAGTCAGGCGCCAGGGCGACGGTTTCCTGCTCATCCACGGCCAGACCCAAATGCGCGAGGCCGGCCGGGAGTTGTTCCAGCACACCGGCCAGGTCCTGGATGCCTTTTCGGACAAGACCGACGGCCTGGGGCTATCGCGGCAGACCATCTCCCTGAGCCTGATGCTGGGTCTGCCGCTCCTTTTGTACGGAACCGTCTTTGCCCTACTGCGCCTCGCGGCCGGGTTGTTCCTTGCGCCATCCCGGGCGGCGATCGCGGCCGGAACCATCGCCCTGCTGATCGGCCTGGCCGGGCTGCTGCCCCTGCTCCTGGCGCCCTCCCCCATTCCAAACGCCTCGCAGGTCGGGAAGGCCTTGGCTAGCTCGAACCCATCGGAGCGGCTGGCGGCCCTCCACTTTCTGGAGGCGCGCCATATCGAGATCGCCGGACTCCCCCAGTACCGGCGGCTGCTGGACAGCCCCTGGCCGGCCGAACGCTATTGGCTGGCCCGCTGCCTGGGCTGGAGCCGCCGGCCCGGCCCGCTGGCGGATCTCAAAAAAATGCTGGACGACCCCAACCTGAACGTGGTCTGCATGGCCTATTACGGGCTGGGGCTGCAACGGCGGCCGGGCGTGGCCGAAGAGATTCTGGCCAGATTCCCCAACCTCAAGGACTGGTACGTCCAGACGTACGCCTACCAGGCGCTCAGGAGCCAAGGATGGGTCCAGAACGTGTCTCGCTGAAAACGCTGCTGGAAGGGGCGGCGGTGGTCCTCCTGTTGGAGGCCCTTCTGATCGGGCTGGGGCCGGCCACGCAAGGGGGCGGGCTGTGGGTGCTCGGTCTGTTCCGGGCGATTCAGGGTCTGGCCCTGGTCTTTATCCTGGTCCGCCGAGGACCCGGCTGGGCGGCCCTGGGGCTGGCCCGGGCCGACCTGAAAAAAGGGCTGATCCACGGCCTCATCTGGTCGGCCGGGTTCGGAGTCCTGGCCGGAGCCGGACTTCTGGCCCTCCATGTGGCGGGATTGGACCCGCTGCGGTTTTTCCGCATGCGGCCGCCGACCGGGTTCCAGAGCCTGCTGGCCCTGCTGGTGGTGGGCGGCGTGATCGGCCCGGTGGTCGAGGAAATTTTTTTCCGTGGTCTGATCTTTGGCTATCTCAGAAAATGGGGGGCCGTGGCGGCCATCCTGGGCAGCGCGTTGGTCTTCCTCCTGCCCCACGCGGCCTACCGCGACATCGGACCGACCCAGATGGCGGGCGGGCTGGTCTTTGCCCTGGCCTACGAAATCGAGGGCAGTTTGCTGGCGCCCATGCTCATCCACGTGCTGGGCAACCTGGCCCTGTTCGGGTTGGGGATGTTGGGATGAACTCATAGCCATGGCTTGGCTAACCTAATCCATGCTATAATCATCTAACGTTTATGGGTCATACGTTCGGAATCTGAAGAATGAAAACTACGCGATACTTCGACTATACGCGCAAACGTCCAGACCGGGCCTCGATCCAGGAGGCATGGATACAAGCAGTTATCGAAACCCCGGACAAGATGGAAATTCAATCTGACGGCCGCATAAGAAAGTGGGCCTTTGTTTCGGAAGCAGGCAGATATTTGAGGGTGATCTTGCTTGAGGATGGCGAAACCGTGCATAACGCCTTTTTCGACAGGTCCTACAAGGAGGAATAAAAAATGAAAGTGAAATATTTTTCCGATACGGATACGGCTCACGTCGAATTCACGGACCGCGCCATTCATGAAACCAAAGAGATCGGTGAAAATATTTATGTTGACCTGGATCAAAAAGGCAATGTGGTGAGCATGACCATAGAACATGCAAAAGCCAACGCCGACCTCTGGGAATTCTCGTATCAGGAAGTGATTCGCCAGGGTACTTGAAAAGCATAGATCGGATTGAGCGTAGCGAAACCCAATCCAAAAGGTTCATATCGAAGAGGTTCCACAGGGGACCGTAACCTGGGTGCCATGGCCGTCCCGGAATCTCACCATAGCCAAGGCATCGGCCTGGCCCTGGTCGCCTGGGCCGCATCGTGGTGCATGGAGCGAAACATTCCCTGGCTGCACGTGAAAACCCGCGGCCCGTCCACGCCCGATCCTGGCTACGAACGCACGCGCAAATTTTATCTCGCCCAAGGATTCGAACCGCTCTTCGAATCGCTCACCATGTGGAATCCGCAAAACGCGGCCTTGATTTTGGTCAAGCATCTGGCGTGCGAAAGAAAATTTTTCCCCCACAATTGAAAAAAAGTAGGTTGGGTAGAGCGAAGCGAAACCCAACGATTTTCTATTGTAAGAAAAATCCAAATGCATTATCGTAGAGCAAAGACTTCGTATGAAGGAACGTTGCCCCGCCTTGTTTGCGAAACACTGCCCGGGCACGAGGAAACCATTTGGAGTTCAGGTAGAAAAAATATTTGTGAGCAAAGCAGGACAAAGACAATAACTATGTGCTACCTAAGTTAGGTGAAAAAACTCATGGTGAGGATTCATTGGGACATTTTTAGATGGGACACCGAGTTTGCCTTTAGTAATCTCCAAGCGTATTTCGAAATGATGGAAACTCAATTAAGCGCAGTTAAAGAGCAAGAAAAAGAAAAGATACCGCAAACGGCGCCCCCAGGATTATCCGACGAAGATTACGAGGAATGGCGTAATAATATTCATTGGTTCGAAGAACGTTATGAACGCGACTTCCCATCAAAACTTCGATATTCTTTCATAGTCTTGCTTCATATCATATTGGAAACCCGTTTACGAGCTACTTCTAATGAAATTGCAGAACGTAGAAATTTAGAAATTAAAGAAACAGATTTCAAAGGACCAGCTCTCGAACGTGTGAAATCCTTCTTAGACAAAGTTGCTAAGATCTCTGCAAGCACACAAGAGACTTGGCAGTGGCTCAAAGATTTTCAGAAAGTAAGGGACTGCATTGTCCACGCAAATGGACGAATCGAGATGTCCAGAGACAGAAAACGCCTAAACGATCTCTGCCGCAGGAATATAGGTCTTTCAATTGATGCAGGCTCTTTAAGTGTCAAACAAGAATACTGCGCAAAAACCTTAGAAGCCACGCAGAAGTTTTTTAATCAGCTATTTAGTGTCGGGGGATTTGGTCCATCTACCCCTGTAGTGGAGGGAGTACCAATAAAAAAGCAGGTTGGATAGAATGAGGAGATAGACAATAATGTTGGGTTTCGCTTCGCTCTACCCAACCTACATGAACCATAAAAAGGGCAGGCAAAAATGAGCGATACCGCGAGAAGCAAAATCGAATTCCCGGCCCAATACCATAAATTTCATAAGGACCAGGTTTTCAATTTCCCCTTGAACAGGTGGCATTCCCTGGGATACGCCCGACTGGAAGACATGCGGGAGGCGGGTCAAAGGATCGCCAACTTCGCGGATTGGAAAACGGAAATGCTGCGGCTGGCGGACCGGGCGGCGTCGGAGGACCGATGGATCAATGCCGCTTTTTATTACAGGGCGGCGGAATTTTATATCTTGACGGACAGCGCGGAAAAGAACGCTTTGTACGACAAATTCAGGGAGTATTTCGACCGGGCTTTCGCCGGCGACCGCATCGAACGGTTCGATATTCCCTACGAAGGCGCGTTTCTGCCGGCCATGCGCCTTTCCGCCACGGGTCATCCGAATCGCGGCGTCCTCGTCATGCACGGCGGGTTCGATTCGTTCATCGAGGAATTCTACTCGATGATCTTGTTTTTCGCGGAGCACGGCTACGATGTCATCGGCTTTGAAGGCCCCGGCCAAGGCGCCGCGCGCCGGAGGCAGGGCCTCGCCTTCGACTTCCGATGGGAAAGACCGGCCAAGGCCGTGTTGGACCATTTCAAGCTCGACGACGTGGCCTGGCTGGGAATCTCCATGGGCGGGTATCTGTGCTTCCGGGCGGCCGCGTTCGAGCCGCGCATCTCCAGTGTGATCGCTTCAAGTATCGCCTATGATTATTCCAAGTTCAACAACGTCATCGCCGAAAAGGTGGGTAAGTTCTTCTTCACCAAACTGAGAAAAATGTCCAACAGCCAAATGAAGAAGATGATCGCCAAGGGAGGCCTGCCCGCGTGGACCATCGCCAACCTGATGTACATCACCAATGTCCAGGAACCGATCGAGGCGACCGACATCATGCTCCAACTGAACGCCCAAAATCTGCATTCCGAGCTGGTCAGGCAGGACGTGCTGATTCTTACGGGCAGGGACGATCATCTCATCCCCTTCAAGATGCACGACATGCAGGTGCGCGCCTTGACCAACGCCCGATCCGTAACGGCCAGGGTTTTCACCAAGAAGGATCAGGCGCAAAACCATTGCCAGATCGGTAACATCGGCCTGGCGCTCAATGTCATGTTGGATTGGCTCCGGCAACACGGCCACGACGGCTAGTCCCCTGCGCGTTGGGAACGGGCCTGTCAAGGTCCGCCGAAATCATAGGTGGGAACACAAAAACGGATATAGAAATGATCCTCGGCTTTAAATCTCGCGGGCGAGGCATGCCTCGCCTCTACACGTGGTCCTCCCGCCTTCCAGTTCTTTTCGTGCTTTTCGTGTATTTCGTGGTTAAAAATTCTTCGCACTGATGAATTACGGATGTTGCCTTGACAAGGGACTGGCCTTCGGCTATTATACTGACATGTCAGTTCAGTTTTGAGGAACGATGAAAGCCGACCAGAGAAAACAACAGATCCTCGACGCAGCCCTCAAGGCCTTTGCCCGGCACGGCTACGAACGCACCAGCATCGCCATCATCTGCCAGGAGGCGGGCATTGCCCGGCCCACGCTTTACCAGTATTTCAAGGACAAGCGGTCCCTTTTCCGGGAGCTGATGGAAAGCCATGTGCTTGGAATCCACGAGCGGATGCATGCCCGGCAACAGGCCGAGGCCGGCCGGAATACGCAATCGCCCAAGGACGAAATGGACTTCCTGCACCGGGAAATCCTGGAGGAATTTGCCGGCAACCGCGACTTCTATCTCATCTTTTTCAAGGAGGCCAAGGCCCGGAACGCGGAAACGGAAGACATTGTCAAGGGGATCATGCAGGGCATGATGCGGGAATTCGTGGGCGAAATGAAATCGTATCCGGCCACCAAGGCCCTGAGCGAGGAAGACATGAAATTCACGGTGCTGTATATGATCGGCGGCATGATGCAGACCGTGGAATACTATCTTTTCGACCATGCGCACACCTTGTCGGTGCGGGAACTCGCCGAAAAAATCACCGCCATCGAAACCCGGATCAAGGGCCTATAATTTTTTTGCCGCCATCTGAACTGACATGTCAGTTCAATGCGGAATCCAACCTTCTCAAGCCATGAAGGAAAAAGAAGTGAAACCTATAAGACAAAAAACCAGCACGAACCGCACGCTGAACATCCTGAACCTGCTCCTGTCCGTTCTTGTTTTCGGCACCGGACTGGTGCTGCTCACGCAGTTCCATATCGGAGGCAGCCCCTACCAAACCGAGTGGCTCGGCCTGGGGAAACAGTTTTGGCTCGATGTTCACCGGGCCTCGGCCATCGGATTCCTGGCCGGATTCGTGGCCCATATGCTCATGCACTGGAAATTCATCAAGACCCTGGCCGGCCGCTGGCGCACCCTGCCTCAAAAAATATAATCCACCACGCGCGAACAGATTCTGTTGCTCCTGGCAACCCTGGTGGTCATGGGGTCCGCGTTTTATGCCTGGGTCGCCATGCCGAAAGCGACCCTGGCGGTCGAGACGTTTCATGACTGGATCGACGTGCATCTCCAAGTCGGAATTTTATTGCTGATTGGTCTGGGCGTGCACATCAAAAGGCGATGGCGTCGGATTTTTTGAGTTCACGCGCAGGGACCGGCAGCCGACGGATTGAAAGGCGAAAACCCATGATGAGGGCCAAGACCATGCGACAAAAAAGACACAGCACCAGATTTATCTTGGCGGACACCAGCAAGTGTGAGGCCTGCTGGGAATGTATCGACGAATGCAAATACGACGTGCTGGGCAAACTGAACATCTGGTTTCACAAGCACGTGGTCTTCAAAAACCCGGAAAAATGCCGCGGCTGCGGAAGCTGCGTCGCCGCATGCCCCAATGGCGTTTTTATTCCGATTATGAAAAATGAAAAATGACCGTCGGGAAGGATGGAAATATTTCGTCAGGGAAAACCAGGAACCGGGCAGCCGGGATTCCGTTCCTGCTTGCGTTGAAGCACGTTCAAACGCCATTCTACCGAAAACGGGTAGCCCGGACGACTCTGTCGTCCGGGGCCCGCCGTAGGCGGGACAAGAAGACCACCCCGGAGATTCGCAAATCTCTAAAGTTCCTGCGAACTTTTTCGTGATGGTTCATACGTCCAACCCCGAGGAATAACCAGCCTCGTGCTCGCCTTCTTGTGCGCCCGCGGCTACGCCTTGGCGCACCCGGACGACCGAGTCGTCCGGGCTACCCACTTGGGTTAAGCGAAACTAAACCCAATGATTGCAGTTGTAAGAAAAATACAAATGAGTTACCGTAGAACAAAGGCCGAACATTCCCCATCTTGTTTGAGAGACATTGCTCTGGTACGAGGCAAAACCGGAGATTCAGGCAGGAAATTATATCTGAAGAAGAAAGCAAGGAACAGATGCCAATATTGAATGAATTCGCAGGTTATAGTAATGAAGGTGACTTTATACGAAAGTTTTTAATACCACTTCTTCGTCGCCTTGGCTTTAGTATATTGGTCGATTACCATGGCAAGAGAGAATTCGGAGTAGATTTGATTTTCGCCGAAATTGATAGATTTAGTCATGTACGCTATCATGGCCTTCAGGCAAAATTTGTGGGTAGTATTGGGAAGCAATCCGTTCACGATCTCATACAAGATTGCGACGAAGCCTTCGCAGTTGATTTCCGTCATCCACAGACTGGATACAACCAGAAAATTAGCTCATTCTATGGAATTACAGCCGGTAGCATTTCGGATGAAGCTCGAGATTTATTTTTCGCCATATTACAGCCAAAATATGCAGACAATGTTCGTCTTCTAACGGGAAAAGATCTTCTTGTTCTCGATCACTCAGTCGCGATGAGCCGAATTGAAAATAGCCGTGATGTACTTATTGGGATGTTAACTGAAGCTAACTATAACGCACGAGTGCTTTCGCAAGTGTTGCCTGAACTTGAGATTATTGCTCAAAGTGATGGTCATGATGTCCATTACCCGCCATTTCGTTTACGTCTCAGCGCATTATCGTCTTATTTAGCGCGCCCTTTTCTCTTGGAGCAAATTCCCATTCAAGTTATCGAAAGATTTTGGACTCTGGCTTCAGCATTCAACCGAAGCACCGATAAGGCTGGAGTTTCTCCGTTACAAACAGTGGTTTCTATTAAAATACCAGCAATCGAAGCACTCCAAATCAAATCAGAGCTTGTATCGGATGTGGAGACAATCAAGAAAATCATAAACAAAGTTATTTCTCAACTCGGTCCTCTTGTCGTCCCGTGAAATGGAAAACAAGTAGCTCGACGTCATTTAAAACTGGCTTGTCTGGATCAAACGGGTAGCCCGGATCCCGCTGAAAGCGGGATTGTCCGGGTCCCGCCTCGCCGAAGGCGGGCGGGACAAGAAGCACACCTCGGAGGTTCGTAAATCTCCAAGGTTCGTGCGATCTTTTTCGTAATGGATCATACGTCCACCCCCGAGTAATAACCGGCCTCGTGCTCGCCTTCTTGTGCGCCCGCGGCTGCGCCTGGGCGCACCCGGACGACAAGCAGTTGACTTTTCTTTTTGAAAAGTCAATTGCGTCGTCCGGGCTACCCACTCTTACTCAAGAAAAAGTATGTTCAATCGTCATTCCGGCGAAAGCCGGAATCCAGGTCTTCAATGCGCTTTTATTCCATTTTAATGAACTGTAGGGGCGAGGCATGCCTCGCCCGGAACATCGTCACGCAATGCAGGCGGTGCAATGCGGGCGACGCATGCGTCGCCCCTACAAAACCTTCTTCCCACCCTCTGAATTTTTTTCGTATTTTTCGTGTATTTCGTGGTTAAAAATTCTTCGCACTTACGCACCACGCACTTTATTGTTGGGTTTCGCCGTTCGATCACGCCCAAAGGCGTGACTCTACCCAATCTACTTTTCATTTTTCAACATCTTGAGGATGTGTTTGGCCAGGCTTTCCTTGATCTCTCGATGTCGGGGGAGGGGTTGTGCGGCTTTGGTGGTGGGATTCTGATACCAGTCGTGCCTTCCGCCGCGCCGTATCAGAACGCAGCCCATACGCTCGATCTCGCGGATGAGGTCGAGGCGCTTCATGCGACTTGGAGTTCGCCCACCTTGTGAGCGTAGGGGATGGCGCCTTGGCTGAGGTCGTCGTACAGGTCTTTAAGGTTCTCTTTCAGTTCGTCCAGGGTTTCCCCTTGGGTGCGGTAATCGGGATATTCCTCAAGCCACCCGATCCACATATCGTCGTCTTTGTAATAAACGAACTTTCTGATTTCCATTTCCTCATCCCCTGTTCTTGGGGTTCGTAACCATGCTTCCGGTCCATAGCCCGATAAAACAATCACAGGATATTTAATAATACCATAGGTACCGCGCACCGTTCAACCACGGGTTTATTCCACCCAAATATTCATCTGCCTGAGTTCCGGGTCTTGGATACGGCGCTGGATTTCGGGGCCATGATCCAGGAGAAAATCGCTGGCTATGCTGGTGAGGTCCTGGCGCTTCAGTTCGATCAAAAATGCGCGGCAGATTTCCTCGATGACGCGGGACTTTTTTTCATACATGGATTCCAGGAGGTCGTCCTCCCGGATTTCGACCAGATCGGTCAAAAGGCCGTGAAGGGTCTGGCCCAGGATGGGCAGGGTTTTCACCCCTCGGTGCATCCACTTGTAAAAAGGCGCGAAGCGCCGGTTCAGCAGGAAGGCCAGGGACACGGCGGCTTCGATGAACCGGGCCTCGGCCAGCAGAGCGGCCACGGGCTCGCTGCGCCGGGCCGAGCGCATGAAATTGTACTGGCCGGCCTGGCCCAGGGTCATGCAGCGGACGATGATTTTCTTGAGGCGCACGTCTTCGGGATAGAAGCTTAGGAGAGCCTCACGGAAGCGGGTGAAGTCGCCCAGGGGATCGGTGAAGATTTTCCCATTGGTGGCCGCGGCCAGGTTTTGCTCGGGGATGCGCCGCCATTCGTCCAGGGTCTGGGGCGGCCGGGAATAGCCGATGAAGCGGGCGTAGAACGCGGCGATGTCGAAGACGCCCACCCGTCCCGCGCCCAAGGGGCTTTCACGGCGGCCCTGGAAGCCGGCGAAGGATGGAGGCAGGGCCTCGACCGCTTCGGTCAAACCGGAACCGTGGGCCTCGAAGTCGGCCGGGGTGAGCCACAAACAGAAGCCCGGTCCCCAGTCGTGATCCTGGGAGACGTCGTCGTCAAAGCCGAAGCACCCCGACCCGTCTCCGACCAGGCCGGCGGCGACGCGGTCCTTGAGGAAAGGGAACCGGGCCTCGATCATGGGCGCGCCCACTTGACGGAAATATTCTTCGGCCAGTTCGAGTCCCTTCATGGCGGCATGGCTCCTTCCGGGCGCGGATTTCCGGCGGGTGCGTGTTGGCGCACGGTTTGGCTGCCGTTTGACATCACTTTGGCAGCCGCTTCACCGTTGTTTCACCATCGTTTCACAACCGTTTCACTATCAATGTTTATCTATATTCCAGCATAGCACCCCGCAGGGCCGGGCCGCAACCAATCGGGGTCTTTCCCCCGGACTCGGAAGCGCGGGGCCGGTTCCAAGGCGCTTGACATTTTTCCGGTCTTATGGGATAGTTACGAGCCGGGAGCGCATGCCGAAGGGGACGTGCGCGCCGGCTGTGAAACCGGTCCGGCGGGGCGGGAAGCTCCGTGGGCGCCGGGCGTATCTATTGGGCATGAAAGGACATTTTATTGAGCCGCGACGATCTGATCAAACTTACAGGCACCGTGACGCGCACCCTGGGCGGCGGCCACATGGAGGTCGAAACCGAAGAAGGGGTTACGCTGAGAGCCATGCTGTCCGGTCGCCTGAAACGCTTTAAAATCAAGGTGTTGGTTGGCGATCGGGTGGAAGTGGCCGTGTCGCCGTACGACACCACGCACGGTCTGATCACCTACCGCCTGAAATAGACCCTTTCCAGACGACGGCCGTTGGTCGAACCCGCCCGCGGGGGCCGATCCCGGGTCCCGGCGAGGCAGGGGTGCGGAAATTTTTATTGACCTTTTCCGAGTGTTTTTAGTACGATACGCATGAAAGGCAGGGTCCGTTCCAAATGGAAATCACGCTGCGCAAAAGCATGGTTCGGGACATCCCCAAGATCTACCATCTGCTGACCGAGTTCGGCCGCGAAGGGCTGCTGCTGCCCCGGTCGCTGAGCGAGCTGTACGACGTAATCCGCGATTTTTACGTGGCTTTTCCGGAAGGCGACGAGGAAAAGCTCCTGGGCACCTGCGCCTTGCACGTCTGCTGGGAGGACCTGGGCGAGATCCGGTCCCTGGCTGTGGCCAAGCACCACCAGGGCCATGACCTTGGCCAACGGCTGGTGGAGACATGCATGGACGAGGCCCGGAAGATCGGCCTGACGCGGCTCTTTGCCTTGACCTATATTCCCAAGTATTTCGAGCGCTTCGACTTCAGGCTCATCGACAAGTCCCAGCTCCCGCAGAAGATTTGGGCCGACTGCTTCAAGTGCGTCAAGTTTCCCGAATGCGACGAGGTCGCCGTGGCCCGGGACCTCTAAGCAGCGAGGAGGGTTCAAGCGCATGTCCGCCAACGATCCTGGTAACATCCTGGAACAACTGGAAGAACGGTCCAAGAAGGCTGGGGTCGAGCAGTGGGAGATTTTCCTTTCCCGGGTCAAGACCCTGTCCATCCAGGTCAAGGAGGGCGAGATCGACCGGGTTCATCGCGGCGAGACCCTGTCGGCCGGCCTACGCTTCATCGACCGGGAGCGCCTGGGCTTCGCTCACACGGCGGTCTTCGAACCCGAGGCCCTGGATCGGCTGACAGTTGCGGCCCTGTCCGGGGCCAGGCTGTCCGACCCCAACCCCTACCTGGGCTTGCCCGACCCGCCATCCACGCCCTATGCTATTGTAGATATTTACGATTCTTCCCTGGAAACCCTGCCCTTTGAGACCCGAGTGGGCCGGGTGAAGGCCATGGAAGCGGCCGCGCTTGGCCTGGACCCTCGGGTGGAAAAGGTGCGCCAGGCTGAACACCGGGAGACCGAGGTCGAGGTCTGGCTGGTAAGCAGCAAAGGCTTGAAGCGCCACGAGCGCGGCACGGTGGCCGTGGCCAGCATCATGGTCAAGGCTGCGGAGGGCGACGAGGCCGAGATGGGCTTCGAGTTCGATTATTCCAGATATTTCGATAAGTTACAACATGAAGCCGTGGGCCGACGGGCCGCCCGCCGCGCCGTGGACAGCCTGGGAGGCCGCAAGGTGGCCACGGGCCGGCCGCCGGTCATCTTGGAAAACGGCGTGGCCGCCGAGTTCCTGGAGGTGCTGTCCCCGTCGTTCTATGCCGACCATGTGCAAAAAGGCAAGTCCATGCTGGCCGGCCGGGTCGGGCAGCGGGCCATGGCCGAGACCGTCACCTTGGTGGACGACGGCCTGTATCCCCAAGGTTTGGGCACGGCCGCGGCCGACGCCGAGGGCGTGCCGCAGCAGAGAACACCCCTGGTCGAACAGGGCGTGGTCCAGGGCTTTCTGTACGATTATCTGCGGGCCAGGACCGAGGGCCGGGCCTCGACCGGAAACGCCGGTCGGGCCGGAACTCAGGCGCCTCCCGAGGTGAGCGGAACCAATTTCTACTTGGTTCCCGGCCAGAAAGACCTGGATGGACTCCTTTCCGAGGTCGGAGAGGGCCTGCTGATCACCGAGGTCATGGGCGTGCACACGGCCAACCCCATCACCGGGGATTTCTCGGTGGGCGCGGCCGGGTTCCAGATTCAAGGCGGAGAGCGAGTTCACCCGGTCAAAGGCGTGGCCCTGGCCGGCAACCTGCTGGACATGCTGGGCCGCGTGGCCCGGGTCGGTTCGGACCTGCGCTGGGTCGGGTCCATCGGCGCGCCGTCTCTCCTGGTGGAAGGACTCAGCGTGGGTGGGCTTTAAAGAAGCGGAAAATACCGACCTCAACTCTTGACAATTCGATCGAAGGCTGCTACACAAAGCCAACCATCATAAAGACCGTATCCCAGATAGGTAAGATTCAGAAAAGAGGCATGTGATAAGGCAGGCGAAGAGGCGCGCATCTTGATCTGGAAAAAGTACACGGTCCTCATTTTCCCCCAAGGTACGACAAGCGTCAAGAAGCTGACCGTTCCGAAGTTGCTGCCGCTCATGGTCGGCATCTTGTTTCTGACCTTGGTCTTTCTGCTGCTGGGCGGCGGGTACACCTACCGAAACCATCTGTCGCGAACGGCCGAAACCGAGCGGCTGCGACAGAAGGTGGTCAAACAAAACGTTCAGATCTACGCCCTGGCCGAAAAGGCTCAGCGTCTGCAGACGCAAATGGCTCTGCTGACCATGCAGAACAAGAAGCTCCGGGCACGCGCCGGCGTGGAGGCCGAGTCGGTTCGGGGCCACCTACCGGCCCAGGGCGGTTGGGACAGCGTGGAAACCGCCAAAGACATCGCTGATCCCAGGGCGAATCCCGAAACGTTCATCCGCACCCTGCACGCCAACCTGGAAGCCTTGCTCGCCCAAGCCAGTTATTTGGAGCAAAGCCAACAGGCGCTCGATACGGTCTTCGAGGACGAGCGTTCCATGCTGGCCTCGACCCCGGCCCTGCTGCCCTGTGTGGGTCCGATCACCTCGGCCTTCGGCTACCGGCAACACCCCATCACCGGGCTTCGGGAGTTCCACTCCGGTTTGGACATCAGCGGCCCGCGGGGCACGCCGATCAGGGCCACGGCCGACGGGCTGGTGATCCGGGTGGTCCGGGAATCGGGCTACGGGCTGTTGGTCGTGGTGAACCACGGGTACGGTCTGGTGACGCGTTACGGCCATCTGTCCAAAAGCCTGGTGCAGCCGGGCCAGCGGATCAGACGGGGGCAGATGATCGCCAGCATGGGTAACAGCGGCCGCTCGACCGGGTCCCATTTGCACTATGAGGTGATTGTTCATGGGGTTCCGGTGAACCCGATCCGGTTCATGGCCCGCAAGGATTAGCCTCCCTTCGGGTTTGTTCAAGTATAAAAGCCGCCGCTTTTCCCCGATAAGAGCCTTATCGGGGTTTTCATTTTCAGCCGGTGGAGTCATAATGTCTTCAGAGGACAGAGCAACGATATGGTTGGTTATTTAGTCAAAAAGGTTGTGGGCAGCAAGAACGATCGGGAACTCAGGCGGCTGAAGCCGATCATAGCGCAGGTCGGCGCCCTGGAACCGGAGATCAAAAAGCTATCGGACCAGGACCTCAAGGCGCGGACCATTGCCTTTAAGGAGAAGTTGGACCAAGGCGCCACGCTCGAAGACATTCTGCCCGAGGCCTTTGCCGTGGTGCGCGAGACCTCGGTCCGGACTTTGGGCCAGCGCCATTTCGACATGCAGGTTCTGGGCGGCATTGTTTTGCACGAAGGCAAGATCGCCGAGATGAAGACCGGCGAAGGCAAGACCCTGGCGGCCACGCTGCCGGTTTATCTGAACGCCCTGACCGGCCGCGGGGTGCACGTGGTCACGGTCAACGACTACCTGGCCGGCCGCGACGCCGAGTGGATGGGGACCATCTACAAATTCCTGGGCCTGTCCGTGGGCAAGATCGTGCATGGCATGGACGACGACGAACGCCGGGTCTCATACGCGGCCGACGTGACCTACGGCACCAACAACGAATTCGGGTTCGACTACCTGCGCGACAACATGAAGTTCGACCTGCGCGACTACGTGCAACGCCCCTTTTACTATTGCATCGTGGACGAGGTGGATTCGATCCTCATCGACGAGGCCCGCACGCCGCTGATCATTTCCGGCCCGGCCGAGGAATCCACCGAACTCTACTACCGCATCAACCAGGTCATCCCCAAGCTGAACGCCGGCGTGGACTACACCGTGGACGAAAAGGCCCGCACCGCCATCCTGACCGAGGACGGCACCGCCCACTCCGAAAAAATTCTCCACATCGACAACCTCTACGACCCCCGGTATCTCGAAGTCCTGCACCACCTCAACCAGGCCCTCAAGGCCCACACCCTGTTCCAGCGGGACGTGGACTACATCGTCAAGGACGGCGAGGTCATTATTGTCGATGAGTTCACCGGACGGCTCATGCCCGGCCGGCGCTACTCCGACGGCCTGCACCAGGCCCTGGAAGCCAAGGAACACGTCAAGATCGAACGCGAGAACCAGACCCTGGCCACCATCACCTTTCAGAACTATTTCCGCATGTACGACAAGCTCTCCGGCATGACCGGCACGGCCGACACCGAAGCCCCGGAATTCGCCAAAATCTACAAGCTGGACGTGGTGGTCATCCCCACCCATATGCCCATGATCCGCACCGACCACCAGGACGCGGTCTACCGCACCGAAACAGAAAAATTCGATGCCGTGATCGAGGAGATCGCCGAACTGCACCACATCGGCCGGCCCGTGCTGGTGGGCACCATCTCCATCGAAAAGTCCGAACTGGTGAGCAAGAAGCTCAAGCGCAAGGGCATCCCCCACAGCGTGCTCAACGCCAAACACCACGAAAAAGAGGCCGAGATCGTGGCCCAGGCCGGTCAGATGGGCGCGGTGACCATCTCGACCAACATGGCCGGTCGCGGCACCGACATCGTGCTGGGCGAGGGCGTGGCTGAACTCGGCGGCCTGCATATCCTGGGCACGGAACGGCACGAGTCCCGCCGCATCGACAACCAGCTCCGGGGCCGGGCCGGGCGTCAAGGCGACCAGGGCAGCTCCCGGTTCTTCCTCTCCCTCCAGGACGACCTGCTCCGCATCTTCGGCTCGGACCGCATCCAGGGCATCATGGGGAAATTGGGCATGGCCGAGGGCGAACCCATTGAAAACCGTTTGGTCAGCCGGGCCATCGAGAGCGCCCAGCGCAAGGTCGAGGGCCACAACTTTGAAATCCGCAAGCACCTCTTGGAATACGACGACGTCATGAACCAGCAGCGCGACGTCATCTACCATCAGCGTCGCCACATCCTGGGCCACAAAGACCTGACCGCCGAGGTCTTTGACATGATCGATGAGGTGTTTGACAGCCTGATCGAGGAGTTCACGGACGCCAAGTCCTTTCCCGAGGACTGGCCGCTGGACGCCATGTCCGAAAAGGTGCTCGAAATCTTCGGGCTCAAGCTGGAACTCAGCCAGGCCGAGGACCTCAGCCCGGAGGGTCTCAAGGAACTGCTCCTGGGCGAGGTCCGCAAGGCCTACGACCAGAAGGCCGCCGAACTCGGCCCGGGCCTGCTAGACGACATCCAGCGCCACATCATGCTCTACAACCTGGACACCCAGTGGAAAGACCACCTGCTGAGCATGGATCACCTGAAGGAGGGCATCGGGCTGCGCGGCTACGGCCAGCGGGAGCCGCTCCGGGAATATCAGAAGGAAGGCTATGAGCTGTTCCTGGACATGATCGAGCGGATCAAGGTCGAATCGCTCCGAACCCTGTTCCACATCCGCCTGGAGCAGAAAGAGGAAGTGGCCGAGCTGAACCGGGAGCAGGAGATGGTCATGTCCCACGGCGACGCCCCGGCCGGGCCGGCCCCGTCCGTGCGCGAGGGTCGCAAAATCGGGCGCAACGAACCGTGCCCCTGCGGCTCGGGCAAGAAATACAAGAAATGCTGCGGCCGCGCCGCGTGACAAAGACAGACCAGGCATAGGTGCCATGGCCGCTCGTCGGCCATGTGTTCTAGTGACTGATTCTAACCGGAGGGGCGGGTTTCAAACCCGCCCGAATATATCTGCAACGAACCGAAGGGGTAGGCAATGAAAATCGCGGGATTCAAGGCCGCGGCCGTGGCGGCCGGGCTGCGCAAAAAGGACCGCCTGGACCTGGGGTTGATCGCGGCCGACGGGCCGGCGATGGCGGCGGGCGTGTTCACCCGGAGCCGGGTGCAGGCCGCGCCCGTGCTCTGGTCTCGGAAGCGCCTGGGGTCGGGCCAGGCGCGGGCCATTCTGGTCAACAGCGGCCAGGCCAACGCCTGTACCGGCGCGGAAGGGCTTAGCGTGGCCTCGAAGTCCGCGGCGGCCGTGGCTGAGGCTTTGGGCTGCCCGGCAGATGAAATCCTCCTGGCCTCGACCGGGGTCATCGGCGAGCCGCTCAATCTGGACGCCCTCACCCGGGCCGTGCCTGGTCTCGCGGCCGGACTGAGCGAGGATGGGCTGGACCAGGTCTCCCGGGCCATGATGACCACGGACACGCGTCCCAAGACGGCCGAGGCCGAGGGTTCGATCGGGGGCCATACGTTCCGCGTGGGGGGCATGGCCAAGGGCAGCGGCATGATCGCCCCGAACATGGCCACCATGCTCTCCTTTGTGCTGACCGACGCCGCCGTGGATCCGGCCGCGCTCAAAACGCTCCTGGCCGAGACCGCCGAGGCCACGTTCAACGCCGTCACCGTGGACGGCGACACCTCGACCAACGACACCGTCTTTCTCCTGGCCAGCGGGCGCGCGGGTTTCCCGCCGCTGATCCCAGGCAGCCCGGACCTGGACGCCTTCGCTAAGGCCCTGCGTGAGGTCATGGCCGACCTGGCCCGCCAGATCGCCTCGGACGGCGAGGGCGCCACCAAGCTGGTGACCGTCCGCGTGGCCGGCGCGAAAAGCGACGAACAGGCCAAGGCCGCTGCCATGACCGTGGCCAACTCGCCCCTGGTCAAAACCGCCTTCTTCGGCCAGGACCCCAACTGGGGACGCATCATGATGGCCTTGGGCCGCAGCCCGGCCGAGTTCGATCAGTTTAAAGTGAACATCGATTTCGACGACGTGGCCGTGGTGCGCCAGGGGCAACAGGTCGGCCGCGAGGAGGACTGGGCCCGGGTCATGCAACAGCCGGCCTTCACCGTGGCCGTGGACCTGAGGGCCGGGCCGGGCCGGGCCGAGGTGCTGACCTGCGATTTTTCCCACGACTACGTCAAGATCAACGCGGATTATCGGAGCTGAAATCGTTTTTTAAAATATAGGGGCTGGGAAGTGGGAAGAATACGTGCGGGCCGGATTTTGCGGAGCAAAACCCGGCCCGCTTTTTTCAGTTTTTAGGAGGGGGCTGGGGGAACCCTTTTTCGAGACCGAGCCAAACTTCGGCTTCCGGCCGAACTCATTGTCGGGCATCGGCTCGAAGTCCTCGAAATAGGACCCCTATTCCTGCAGCTTCGAACCTCGCCCTCCTCGATTTCGTCTCGGTATCCTGTGTTTGGCCCCGGTCTCGCAAGTCAAAAAGGGTTCCTTCAAGTCCGTGCTTTATTCCCAGCGCACGTCCAGGGGCAGGCGGTCCACGACCCGCTGGTATTTCAGCCGGGGCCAGCCCAGGATGAGCACGCTCAGGACCAGATGGTTCGGCGGCAGGTCCAGCGCCTTCATCAGCGGCGGGTAGATGTTGGCCGCCATTTCGAACAGACCGATGTAGCAGGTGCCCAGGCCCAGGGTCATGGCCGTGAGCACCACGGTCTGGGCGGCGATGACGCAATTGTCCTTGGGCGTGCTGGTGGGCGTGACCGAGTGAAAGATCATGACCACCGGGGCCTTGTGAAAGATGGAATCGATGCCCGCGGCCCGGGCCGCCGAGGCCCGCTTGCCGATTTCGAGCAGACGCAGGGCATAGGCGTCCGGCTCTTCCCCCCGGTCCCGGACCTTTTGTATCTCGGCCTCGACCGCGGGCCGGCTGTCCTCGAAAAAGTCCACGGTCAGGTTGGACAGCGTCTGGACGCGGTCCGGGTCCTGGAGAACGATCAGGCCCACGCCCTGGACGTTGCTGCCGGTCGGGGAGTAACGGACGGCCTCGACCAAGGTCTCCAGGGCATCCTGAGGAACGGGCTTTTTGAGGAAGACCCGGTGGCTGCGCCGCTGCCGGATCAGGCGCAGGAATTCGCCCGTGTCGATCTCGGCCGCCCGCTCGATCTCGGCGAAATTGTCCATGTCCATGCGGTGGTGGGTGATGGCCCCGGTGGGGCAAAGGGACACGCAGTGGCCGCAGAGGTTGCAGCAGAGCGCGTCCGCGTGGGCCGTGACATGGCCGTCTTCCCGAGAATAACACTGCGGGCAGCGCTTATAGCAGATGCCGCAGTCGGTGCAGGCTTCCCGGTCGATTTCCACCCAGCTCATTTTTATTCCCCCATAACGATTCCCGTTGATTTGGCCCGTATATAACCGGCCATGGGCCATATAACCTATCGGTTGGCCGCTGGCTTTGTCAAGGGAACCGGCTGTCGGGTAGTGGGTCTGTTTGGAAAGTTTCAAATCTTCTTGGATCGAGGTTGCTGTAAAGCGAAGATGAGTGCTCGGGCAGTTTCCTCGAATTTTTCGGCTCCGCGGTTTCGCTGGAGTGGCGTGTTTGCCTTGCCGGACTTCGAAACGTCATTCCCGCGCAGGCGGGAATCCAGGCGTGAATCTCCCAAGCTCAGTTACAATACTCAAAACCAGTTGGTCGCCGTTGATCTCATTTTCAAACCGTTCGGATTCCCAGGCAAACAAGACTGGATTCCCGCCTACGCGGGAATGACGAAAGGAGCTTGGAGGCCAGTGAAAAAGGCTGGCGGCAGTTGGTAGGGGAATCCTTCCGGGCAAGTGATCAAGATGCCGGCCTACCGGGGTTTCCCTTCAAATGAGGGGCAGTGTCTCTTACATCATCCTCAAACTGACCCACTAGCGGCTACATGAAGGGGGTTACAAATGCAGTCAGGGAACGTTCTTATCCCTCTTCCCGCAGCGCTGAAACGCGCTCTAACGAGCGTTGCCGAATCTCATCAAGCTCGGTCGCGCTCAACACGTCCGCTTGAAAAAGGTTGAGATACTCCTCGGATACGCTTTGGTCAAAAATAAGAAGATCGTCCGTATTGATGGTGACGGCAACGCCATAATCGAACAGAACACGAATGGGATGCCCCTGCATGTCAGGGATTCTCGTGAGCACCACATTGCTTGTCGGACATACGTTGACGGGTATCTCGTTTCGAGCCAGCCACCGCATGACCTCTGGCGATTCCACGGCCTGGATACCATGTTGCACCGCATCCAGCTCCAGCACGTCAATCGTATGGCGAACGACTTCCGCTGACCCGAATTCTCCCGCGTGGGCTTTCAGTTTCATGCCGGCGCGTTTCGCCTCCGCATACAGCGACGCGTAAATTTCCGGGGGTTGAGCTAGTTCGTTGCCATAGAGATCGATCGAGGAGAACACTCCGGATTCAATCGTTTCCTTGACCAGCGGTTCGATCTCGCGAAAGACGCGATCCCGGGCAATTCCAAGTTCGGGACAAAAGGCGATCGACCGGCCGTGGCGCTCCTGGAGGCCTTTGATGTAGGCGATCAAACCCTCCGGGGGGGAAGGATACTGAGCCAACAGATTGGTGTCGATGCTCATTTCAAGATAGGTGACGCCGTCGTCCATGGCATCGAGAATGGCGGATTCGAGCGTGAACTCAATCCCCTCTTGAGAGAATATATGCGGGAAAAACGTCGCGCGCGCGTAGGTGGACATGTCGTCGAGCGTGTCGAACGTCCGCGGGGGCGGGGCCAGGGGGCCACGAATCCATTGTTCGATATTTTTGCGCCTTGTCCCCAAAATCCCGTGATTATGCACATCGGTTTTGGGAATGGTCCGCAGGACCGCGATATCCGCTTGGGCCAAGGCTTCCATGAAGGCGTGATTCGGTTTCATGCCTCGCCTCCCTGGATCTTTTTACGGGCACAAGACGTCATGGTCCGCCTGTCGGCCGTACTGAACGCCGCCAAAAAAGATTGAGGGGGCGGGTCCGCCCGCGTATCGCTGAAAAACTCGGGATCGGTTTCTTATTGCCTTACGCATCTATCAAAGTATTTTTTCGGTGTCAACATCGGTGACGGCCGCCATGGCGGTGACGGCTTCGGGCAAGAACCTCGCCGTTCAAGGCCATGATGGGACTTGACTTTCATGCCTGTGTGCGATAAAAATTATTAACTACGACGTCATGAAGGCGTCTTTTATATCTCGAAGCAGTTAAAGCGACGCGCTTTATCAGGAATGCCACGAAGGCCGGGGGCAGGAAATGCCCGGTGTTCGTGGCTTTTTTATTTCTCGTTTTCAGGAAGCGCTTGATGGAATTTTTTTCTCAATGACAAATCCAAGACGATGCGGCTGCGGCATTCGAGGGCGGCGTTAGGCGGCGACCGAACCCGGCTATTAGGACAAGATGGAATCAGGGGAAGCTGATGCTCGATTTTTTGGCCAAGGGCGGTGTGCTGGTCACGCCCATTCTGCTTTGCTCGGTCGTGGCTCTGGCTATCTTTGCCGAGCGGTTCATCCGCCTTTCCATCTTGGGCAGGCGGGGCCGGTTCGTGGCCGATCGCGTGGCGGATTGCCTTAAGGATTCGGATTACGAACGGGCCAGGCAGGCGGCTCTGGCCAGTCCATCGCCCATGGGGCGCGTTCTGTCCCAGGGTTTGGAGGTCATGGACCAGGACCGGGAGACCCTGGAAACGGTTCTGGTGCAGGCCATCGACGAGGAGGTGCGGAGGATTTCCCGTTATCTCCAGGCCCTGGCCACCATCGCCAACATCGCTCCCCTGCTCGGCCTTTTGGGCACGGTCATGGGCATGATCAAGGCCTTCATGGTCATCCAGCAGATGGGGGGCAAGGTCAACGCGGCCGTCCTGGCCGGCGGCATCTGGGAGGCCATGCTGACCACGGCCCTGGGGCTGGCCGTGGCCCTGCCGACCTTGGTGGCCCACAGCTATCTGATCGCCCAGGTGGACCGCCATGAGGCCCGGCTCCACGCCGGGACCGTGCGCTTCATCAAGAGCCTGGGCAACAGCCGGAAGACTTAGCCCATGCTGGTGCATCGGACAAGAAGACCCCGCTACGGCGTGCAGATGCCCTTGACTTCCCTGATCGACATTGTCTTTCTGCTGCTGGTCTATTTTCTCCTGACCACCAATTTCATGGTGGACGAGGGCATCGACATCAAGCTGCCCCAAGCCCAAGCCTCCAAACCCCAGACGCAGAAGGAAATCACGATCTACGTGGACACCCTGGGCCAGGCCTTCCTGGAGAATCAGGCGGTGTCCCTGGACGAATTGGCCTGGCGGCTTCGAACCATGATCGGCGGCGCGCCGGATCGGTTGGTGGTCATCAAGGCCGACCGTCTGGTGGCCCTGGACAAGGCGGTCGCGGTCATGGACGTGGCCAAGGCGGCCGGGGCCGGCCGGCTCTGCCTGGCCACCGAAAAAGGCGATTAGGTGGTCGCGGCGCGATCAACAGCCCCGCGCGGCGGAAAGTCGAACTGGCTTCTGCGCGGCCTGGTGTTCGCCTCCCTGGGGGTGCATGTCTTTCTGTTGGGGCACCTGGCGGCTTTGTACAAATCGGACGCCACGAGCTACATCGAGCTGGAGCTGCGCACCGAAGAAAAGCCGCCCAAGACCGTTCTGGCGCCGCCTCAAGAAGAAAAACCCAAGCCGCCGCCGGTCAGGCCGGTGGTGAAAAAGCCGCTTCCCCGGCCCGCGGAAAAGCCGATTGACCCGCCGATCGAACCGTCGGTGACGGCCGCGCTGCCATCCGTCGTCGAACCGATCGCCATGCCGCGAATTTCAGAGCCGCCCGCTTCCGTGCGGCATCCGGGGCCGCCGGCCCAAGCCGGTCCGGCTGTCGAGACCGCCTCGACATCGCCGCCGTCCCCCTACGGTGCGGCCGGGGATTACCTGGGCATGGTGCGGAAAAGAATCGAAAACCACAAAAGATACCCCTACGCGGCGCGCAGGCGTCAGATCGAGGGCCGGGTGGTGGTGCGCTTTGTCATCGAGCCCGACGGAAGCGCCAGCCATGTAACGCTGGTGGGAAAATCCCGGCACAGGCTTTTGAACGAGGCGGCGCTGGCCTCGATCCGGGAATCAGCGCCTTTTCCCAAACCGCCGGCGCAGCTTTTCAGCGGCCCGGTCTCCCTGGAAGTCAGCGTCGTTTTCGAGCTGATTTAGATATAGAAGGCGCACGTTTGCCATGCAGGAAGGAGGTAAGGAAAGATGTGTGAAGCCAATGCGTATGGAATCAAGGAAGGGCAAGAGCGGTTGATCATGGAGTCCGTGGACATCGTGGAACCGGCCGGCGACGACACCTGGCGCTTGGTGGATATTTTTGGCGACCAGAAGATGGTCAAGGGCCGGATCCGGGGAATGAACCTGGTCAATCACAGGATTCTGTTCGAGGATTAGGCGGACCGGAATGCTCGGGAAGACGGGCGTCGTCTGCTCGGGAAGGGCCACGAAGGCCGCCGGACGAACGACAAAAAACCTTGACTTCCCGCCACGCATCGCCTAGAGACTGGTCTTCGAAATTGCGGCAGAAACCGCTATTGTTGTAAGTTCAAGTCAAGACGCAAGACAAAGCACTCTCCGTCGGATAGTGGCGGAGATACCATAAAAAGCCGAAGCAAAAGGCCACGAAGGTCCACGCTCCCGGGAAGGGAAGCGACTTCGCGGCTTTTTTTTGTGATGAGGGGAGGGCGGCTTGCACCGACCAGGGTTCCGCCGCCCTCCAGGTGAAGCAATCCCGGCGAAGAGATGCTTCGAAAGAATGGATACCATTGCATCTCCCGTCCGTCAAGGCGCGAACGCGCGCCCCGCACGCGGCGTAACCGGGACACTTCCCGCTGGGCGAACATGAACAACGGATACCGGAAAAGGAGATGGAAGATGAGGAAGATGGGTTGGAAGATGGGTTGGTGGATTGTGGCGCTGGCGATTGTTTGTTGCCCGGCGCTCAAGGCGGTTGGAGCAGAGCAGGCCAAAGCGGACACGAAGAAACTGGGTGATATCGTGGTCACGGCCACCAAGACCGAAAAAAAGGTCGAAGAGGCGCCCGGGAGCGTGACCGTGATCAACCGGGAGGACCTTGAGAAGCAGAACCTCCAGACCGTGGACGACGCGCTCAACAGCCTTTCGGGCATCTTTGTCAAGAGGTCGAAAGGCCTGATGGATTCCACGACCTCGGTTCGGACTCGGGGCTTCAGCGGCGATCAGTACACACTGATTCTGCTCGACGGCCAGCCGCTCAACGACGCCTATACCGGTGGCCTGGACTGGGCTTCGCTCCCAATAAGCAGCATCGAGCGGATCGAGGTGATCCGGGGAGCGGCCTCCGCCCTTTACGGCGGGTACGCCATGGGCGGCGTGGTCAACATCATCACCAAGACCCCCCAAAAACTGGAGTTTGAGGCCGGCGGCGGGTACGGCTCCAACGACACCCGCAGCTATCGGGTCAGCGCCGGGAACCGTTTCGGGGACCGGTTGAGCATCGGCGTGGGATATGAATCGCTCAGCACCGACGGTTACATAACCACCCCGGTGGTTCGTTCGATCTCCGCCGGCGACGGGAACGTGGACGGCGGGTACGGCACGAACGACAAATACGGCGACCCCACCAGCTGGGTCGTGGGCAACAAGGGCGAAAACGGAGCCGAACGCCGGGCGTTGAACGGCAAGATCAGCATGGACTTTTCGGACACGGGCAATCTTTCCCTGACCGCCTTTTCCGGGCGGAACGAGTACTCCTACGGATCGCCCAACACCTACATGGGCACGTTCGGCGACACGACCACCTACGCCATTGTCGGGACCGGGGAGCGCGCCCGGTTCCAGCCCAACGACTTCATCAGCTATACGGGAATAGGGAGAAACATCACCGACACCTACACGCTGGCCTTCCGTGAAATCTTCGGTCCGGTGGAGATCAAGGCCCAGGCCGGCACGGTTCAGGTGGATGACCGCTATACCCTGGAGAGCGGGAGCGGGGCGGCCGACTACTATACCTCGGCCGGATCCTTGAAGATCACCGAAAACGAAAGCTGGTTCTCCGAGGTGAGCGGGAACGTGTTTCTCGGCGAGTCCCACGTCTTCACCCTGGGCGTCTCCTATCGCACGGACGAGTCCGACACCAACGACTATGACATCCCCTTTTACCGGAGCTTTTCCGACAAGGGGCCGAGCACTTTTTATTCCGGCGGGCGGTCCAAGACCTGGGCCGTGTTCGCCCAGGACGAATGGCGGATCGTCAATCCGCTGACCCTGTATCTGGGGCTTCGTTACGACAGTTGGAAGGTCTATGACGGGGCTTCGGGCGTGCCGGGCGCCGAGCTCAAATTCGGAAGCAATCAGGAGTCGGAGCTGAGTCCCAAGATCGCCGCCGTATGGAAGCCTCTGACCAATACGACCCTGAGAGCCTCGGTCGGTCATGCCTTCCGACCCCCTTCGCTTTATGAACTTTATCGGACCTGGCAATCCTATGGAACGACCTATGCTAGCAACCCCGACCTCGAACCCGAAACCGCGTGGACCTACGAGCTGGGCGTCGAGCAGTACTTTTTTGGCAAAAGGACCCGGATTTCCCTGACCGGCTACCGCAACGACATCAAAGGCCTGATCTATTACCAGGTCGATGGATCGACCAAGACCCGCAGCAACGCCGGCGAGGCGCGTACTTACGGGATAGAACTCGAAGTCTCCCAGAAAGTGACCGACTGGCTTTCCCTGTGGGGCAACTACACTTACACGGACGCCAAGATCACCGACAACCCCACCGACCCGGCCAGCGAGGACAAGCAGGTCACCGGGATTCCCAAAAACGCCTGGAACCTCGGGCTGGACGCCCATTATCGATGGCTCAAGGGCAGTCTCGTGGGGCGCTATTTCAGCAAAATCTACAATGACTCGGACAACAAGGACGTGGAAGAAGGCATATACGGCACGTATGAGCCGGCCCTGTTCTGGGACGCCAAGTTGACCCTAACGCCCTTCAAGTGGCTGGAGATCTCTCTTTCCGTGGAGAACATCCTGGATGAGGACTACTTCGAATACTACGTATCTGAAGGCCGGACGTTTTTCATCGAAGTCACCTTCCGACGATAACGTGCGGGCTCGCGGATCGCGGCTGGGCGCGTTTCTCCGTGTCTGGCTCTGCGCCGGGCTGCTCCTGGCCTTTGGGCCGGGAGCGGCCTGGGCCGCGTCGCTGACCGTCGAGGACTCCCTGGGACGAAGACTGCGGGTGACCCTGCCCGTTCGCAGGATCGTCTGCATGAACTCGGACACGGTGGAGGTCATCCGCACGCTTGACGCCGAGGACCGGGTGGTGGGCGTCTTTTCCGAGATCGTTCGGGAGCCTGAATTTTGGGGCGCGCTGGCCGACCGGCCCAAGGTCGGCAGTTGGCGGGACCCGGACGTCGAGGCCATCGCCGCGCTCAAGCCCGACCTGGTGATCGCCTACACCCGCAACCCGGGACCGATCCTGGAACGGAAAATGGCCCCTTTCGGCATCCAGGTCCTTCGCCTCGATCTGTACAAGGTGGCCGCGCTGGAACGGGAAGTGCTGGTTCTGGGCCGGTTGCTCGAACGGGACAAGGAGGCCGCGCGTTTCTGCGCCTGGCATCATCAGCGTCTGGGGGCGATCCAGGAGAGAATCGCTCAAACCGACAGGCGTCCGTCGGTCTATATGGAAAGCTACACGGATTATCACGCCGTGGGCCCGAGTTCGGGCGGCCATGAGATGTGTGTACTGGCCGGAGGCAGGAACATCGCCGCCGTCCTGGCCATCCCCTATCCCCGGGTGACGGCCGAGTGGGTGGTTTCCCAGAACCCGGAGGTGATCGTCAAACCCGCGGTTTACGGCAACGGCTATTCCCTGAAGGATGCTGCGCCCTTCAACAAGCGGCGGGAGGCCTTGCTAGGGCGGCCGGTCTGGGGCCACATCGCGGCCGTGACGTCCGGGAACGTCCATGTCCTGGACAGTTCCATCTGGACCGGGCCGCGGGCCATTATCGGCATCGCCTATCTGGCCCGGTGGTTTCACTCCAAGCTTTTCTCCGATCTGGACCCCGAGGCCCTGCACAAGGAGTATCTGGAAACCTTTCAGGGCGTGGCCTATCACGGGGTCTTTGTCTCGGACTACCCAGGCGGGGCCGGCCGATGAGCGCGACCGCCGAGACCCTGTACCGGCGTTACAAGGCGCGCGCCGGCGTCAAGACCCTGGTGCTCGTGCTGGCCGTTTTCCTGCTGGCGGTCGGCATGGTCGTGGGGCTGTGCGTCGGCGCTTCGGGCATGGGGCTGGGCCAGGTGCTCGCCTCGCTGCTAAAAGACACGGGCCGCGATCACGGCATCGTCTGGCTGATCCGCCTGCCCCGGATCATCATGGCCGCGCTGGTCGGTTTCGGCCTGGGGCTGGCCGGCTCGGTCTTCCAGGCCGTGCTGCGAAATCCACTGGCCTCGCCCTTCACCCTGGGCGTGGGGTCCGCGGCCGGGTTCGGGGCGGTGAGCGTGATTCTCTTTATGGGCGGCGGCTTCCAGACCTATCGCGTGGCCGCGGGCGCGTTTCTGCTGACCCTGCTCTCGGCCGCGCTCATTCTGGCCGTGGCTCGGATGAAGAGCGCCTCGTCCGAAACCATGATCCTGACCGGCATCGCCCAGATGTTCCTCTTCTCCTCCCTGACCTCGCTCTTTCAGTACATGGGCACCATGGAGCAGGTGCACGAGGTGGTGTTCTGGTTTTTCGGCAGCCTTTCCAAGGCGGGCTGGCCCGAGATCGGTCTGACCGCGATTATGATTTTGGTCCCGTTTCCGTTTCTTTTGTCGCGGGCCTGGGATTTCAACCTGCTGGCCTCGGGGGACGATTCGGCCCTGGCCCTGGGGGTCAACGTGAAGCGGCTCCGGATGACCTCGGTGGTGGCCGCCTCCCTGGTCACCGCGGGCGGCATCTGTTTCACCGGGGTCATCGGTTTCGTGGGGCTGGTTGCCCCGCACATCACGCGCATGGTGATCGGCAACGACCACCAGTTTCTTCTGCCCGTTTCGGGGCTGGTCGGTGCCCTGCTCGTGGTGGTCGCCGACACCCTGGGCCGGTCGATCTGGGCGCCCCAGGTGATCCCCATCGGCATCGTGACCTCTTTCGTGGGCGTGCCGTTCTTCTTCTATCTGCTGATGAAGCGGTCCAAAGAGTACTGGTGATGCTGGAGGTGACCCATCTGCACTTCGACTACGGCGGCGTCCGGGTGCTTGAAGACATCGGGGCCGGCGTGGACAAGGGCCTTGTCTTGAGCGTGGTCGGCCCCAACGGCGCGGGCAAGACCACGCTGCTCAAGTGCATCGTCCGCATTCTTCAGCCCACCGCCGGTTCGGTGCGGATCGACGACCGGGAGACGCGGCGCATGTCCCGCCGGGAGCTGGCCCGGCATCTGGGCTACGTGCCCCAGAATACGCCCGCCCGGTTCTCCGCGACCGTCTTCGAAACCGTGCTTTCCGGACGCCGGCCGTACATCGCCTGGCGGCCGTCCCGCACGGATTTGGAACGCACCGCCGGCGTGATCGAGGAGATGAACCTGGCGGACCTGGCCATGCGGGACATGGACCGGCTCAGCGGCGGCCAGGCCCAAAAGGTGCTGCTCGCCCGTGCCCTGGCCCAGGACGCGCACTACCTGCTGTTGGACGAGCCGACCAGCAGCCTGGACCTGCGCCATCAACTCGAGATGCTCGAAATCATCGCCGCCCTGGTCAAGGACAAGCGCATGGGCGCGGTCATGGCCATGCACGACCTGAACCTGGCCGCCCGGTTTTCGGACGTGATCCTCATGCTGCATCAGGGCCGGACGTTCCGCTGGGGAACGCCGCTTGAGGTCATCACGCCGGAGAACATCCGCGAGGTGTATGGCGTGGAGGCCGCGGTCCGCCGGGAGAACGGCTATCTGCACATCCAGCCGCTTCGTTGCGCCGATCCGCCGGCGTCCGGCAAAAGCCCCGGACCACCCCAACCAAACCCAGGAGGAAGCCGCTCGTGAGCGCCCAACCCGTTAGCATCGCCTCGATCATGTGGAGTTCCTACGTGCCCGTGTTTCTGGCCGCCGCCCAGGCCAGCCCGCACGTGGACCTGGCCGTCTTTTCCCACAAGGAGATCGAAAACGACGCGGACCACCTGGAGCTTTTCTGGGCCGCCGCGCAAAAGGCCGACGTCGTTCTGCTTTACTGGACCAGCGACGGGTTCTGGGAGGAGGTTGGCGCCCGGATCGGTGAACTGCCGAGCGGCAAGACCATTGTCACCACCTCCTTCGATCCGGCCAACTGGGGCCGCCAGGCCACGGTGGACGCCTCCGTCTGCGCCCGGGCCTACGCTTATGTGGCCGAAGGCGGTCAGGAGAACTACCAACGGCTGCTCGAATTCGCGGCCCATCAGGTGAATCCGGCCATCCCGGTCCGCGACCCCGTTCCCCTGCCCTGGCAAGGCATCCTCCACCCGCCGGATCAGGCGGTGTATTCCACGGTGGAGGACTACCGCCGGGCCCACCCGGCCGCCCATGCCCGCACCGTGGGTCTGTTCTTTTCCCGCCACACCTTCACCAACACCGACGGGTCGCTGGAGCAGGCGCTCATCGAGGCCTTGGAGGCGCGGGGGCTGAACGTGCTGCCGGTCTTTTCCCACGGCGTTCCCGACAAGGAGGCCGGGGCGCTGGGGCCCATCGAGACGGGCCGCGGGTTTTTCATGGACCCGGACGGCCGGCCGCGCATCGACGCGCTCATCAACCTGCACTTCTTTTTCCTGGGCCGCGAGACCCGGGCCGACATGTCCGAAACCGGCGTGGCGGCTGAGACCTCGGCCTTTTTCAAGTCGCTCGACGTGCCGGTCTTCAAGCCCGTGGTCTGTTACAGCAAGTCGGCCCAGGAGTGGGAGGAGGACCCCCAGGGTCTGACCGCCGAGGTCAGCTTCGGCATCGCCATGCCCGAATTCGAGGGCGGCATCGAACCGATCCTCATGGCCTGCAGCCTCAAGCTGACCGACGAGAAAACCGACACCGTGTTCGAGGTGCGCGAAATCATGGCCGAGCGGGTGGCGCACATCGCCGACCGCGTGGCCCGTTGGGTGCGCCTCGCGGCCGCGCCCCCGGCCGAGCGCAAGGCGGTCTTTGTCTTGCACAAGAACGAGTGCGCCGGCCTGGAGGCCAACGTGGGCGGCGCTGCCGGGCTGGACTCCGGCGAAAGCGTGGTGCGCATCCTCCGGCGGATGCAAGAGGCGGGCTACCGGGTCACGGACATCCCGGAATCGGGCGAGGCCCTGATGCAGACCATCCTCGCGCGCAAGGCCATCGCCGAGTTCCGCTGGACCACGGTGGACGAAATCGTGGCCAAGGGCGGGCACCTGGCCCTGCTGGACGCCGAGACGTACCGCGCCTGGTTCGACGAACTGCCCGAAAAGGCCAGGGCCGGGCTTATCGAAGCCTGGGGCGAGCCGCCGGGCCGCGAGATGAACGGGGTGCCGCCGAGCATGCTGTTGGACGGCAAATTGGTCATCACCGGCCTCAACTTCGGCAACGTTTGCGTCATCATGCAGCCCAAGCGCGGCTGCGCCGGCGCCCGTTGCGACGGCCAGGTCTGCAAGATTCTGCACGACCCGGACGTGCCGCCGCCTCACCAGTACCTAGCCACCTACAGGTACATGGACCGCGTGTTCGGGGCCGACGTGATCATCCACGTGGGCACCCACGGCAACATCGAGTGGATGCCGGGCAAGGGCGCGGGCCTGTCCGCGGCCTGCTGGCCGGACATCGCCGTGGGCGCCGCGCCCCACCTCTATATCTACAACGCCGACAACCCGGCCGAGGGCGTGGTGGCCAAGCGCCGCAGCTACGCCACGCTGGTGGATCACATGCAGGCCGTCATGACCACGGCCGACACCTACGGCGGGTTGGAGGAACTCGAAGAACTATTGAACGAGCACCACCGGGCCAAAGCGCTCGACCCGGCCCGGGCCCATCAGCTCGAACACCTGATCCGGGAGGCCATCGACCGCCATCACCTGACCGACGAGGTCGCCGGGGCCATGTCCGGGTCGTTTGACGATCTGGCCGCGCGCTGTCACGAAATCCTGTCCGGCGTGAAAAACAGCCAGACCCGGGTGGGCATGCACGTCTTCGGCGACGTGCCCGAGGGAGACGACCGGGCCGAGGTCATCAACACCATCCTCCGCTTCGACAGCGACAGCCCGCTCAGCACCCGCAACCTGATTTTCCAGCTGTGGGGCGAGGACCTCAAGGCCGCGCTCAAGTTTCCGGGCAAGCGGGGCAAGAACGGCCGAACCTACGGCCAGCTTTTGCTGGAAGCGGACCGCGCGGCCCATGACCTCATCGGCCGGCTGATCGACGGAGAGGGCGCGGCCCAGGCCCTGGTGGCCCTCATGGGCGTGGAAATCGCGGGTCCCTTGCAGGAGCGGTTCCGGCGTTTCGAGGCCCTGGCGCTTGAGATCGACCGCCGCATTTCGGATTCGGACGAAATCACGGCCCTGCTGTCGGCCATGGCCGGCGGGCATGTACCGGCCGGTCCGTCCGGGTATCTGTCCCGGGGCCGCTACGACATCCTGCCCACGGGCCGCAATTTCTACAACGTGGACCCCACCCGCATCCCGACCCAGGCCGCCTGCCGGGTGGGGGTGGGCCTGGCCGAGGCCCTGCTCAAGCGACACCTGGACGAAGAGAATCGCTATCCGGAAACCGTGGGCATGGTCTGGCTGGCCTCGGACATCATGCGGGCCGACGGCGAGCAGATGGGGCAAATTCTGCATCTGCTGGGCGCCCGGCCCAAATGGAAGGCCAACGGGCAGGTGGACGGGTTCGAGATTCTTCCGGCCGAGACCTTGGGGCGGCCGCGCATCGACCTGAACATCCGCGTTTCGGGCATCACCCGGGACAGCTTCCCCGACCAGGTGAAGTACATCGACGAGGTGATCCGGGCCGTGGCCCTCTTGGACGAACCGCCCGATCTCAACTACGTGCGCCGGCACATGGTGGCCCAGGCCGCCGAGCAGGACGTGTCCCTGAACGACCCGGACCATTTCCGCCGTCTCAGCTACCGGATTTTCTGCGCCCAGCCCGGCGTGTACCGGGCCGGAGTCAACCTGGCCGTGCAGGCCTCGGCCTGGAAGACCGAGGGCGACCTGGCCGACGTTTACGTATTCTGGAACGGATACGCATACGGCGGCGGGGCCGGGGAGGCCACCTACGGGGTGCAGGCCCACCGGGAGCTGATGGTCAACCTCGGCCGCGTGGAGGTCACCTTTGACAAGCACATCTCCGACGAAGGCGATTTCCTCAACTGCTGCGGCTTTTACGGCAATTACGGGGGCATGACCGTGGCCGCCAAATCCATCTCCGGCAAGGCCCCCAAGACCTACTACGGCGACACGCGCGACCCGGCCAACGTGACCGTCACCGATTTCGCCGACGAGATGCGCCGGGTGGTGCGGGCCAAGCTTCTGCATCCCAAGTACATCGAAGGTATGAAGGCCCACGGCTACAAGGGCGCCGGGGACCTGTCCAAGCGCATCGGCCGGGTGTACGGCTACGGGGCCACCACCGGCCAGGTGGACAACTGGATTTTCGACGACATCGCCGAAACCTTTGTCCTCGACCCCGAAATGAAGGCCTGGTTCGAGAAGGTCAACCCCTGGGCGTTGGAAGAGATCGGCCGCCGTCTGCTCGAAGCCGAGGGCCGGAACGTCTGGAAGCCGGACCCCGAGCTGCTCGACCGCCTCAAGGCGGCCTACCTGGACATCGAGGCGCGGTTGGAAGAGACCGTGGGCGACGCGCGCGGCGATTTCCAGGGCGGGTCCGTGGACGTGCTCACGGCCGACGACGTGGCCTCCTGGAAATCGGCCATGGGCGCGGTCCTGGACAAGATCAAGACCCCGTAGAAGAGACCGATGCACGCGCTTGTCTATCCATTTTCGGCCATCGTGGGCCAGGAGCGGCTCAAAAAGGCCCTGATCCTGAACGCCATCAACCCGGCCGTGGGCGGCGTTCTGATCCGGGGGGAGAAGGGCACGGCCAAATCCACGGCCGTGCGGGCCTTGGCCGACCTTTTGCCCGAGATTCGGACCGTGGCGGGTTGTGCCTTTCGCTGCGATCCGGACGCGCCCGAGGACCTGTGCCCGGCCTGCCGGAAGATTTCCGCAGGTGAGCCGCGAACCCGCTTGGCTCGAGTGCCGGTGGTCACCCTGCCGCTCAACGCCACCGAGGACCGGGTGGCCGGCGGCATCGATTTCGACCTGGCCGTGAAGACCGGTTTTCGCGGCTTCGCGCCCGGTCTCCTGGCCAAGGCCCACCGGGGCATCCTGTACATGGACGAGATCAACCTGCTCGACGACCACATCGTGGACATCATCCTGGACGCGGCCGCGTCCGGCCTGAACCGCGTGGAGCGGGAGGGCGTGTCCGTGACCCACGCCTCCCGTTTCATCCTGGTGGGGACCATGAATCCCGAGGAAGGCGAGCTGAGGCCCCAGCTTCTGGACCGCTTCGGGCTGTGCGTCGAGGTGGCCTCGGAAAAGGATCCTGAACACCGCGCCGAACTGATGCTCCGACGCGAGGCCTATGACGCCGACCCGGACGGGTTCCTTAAGAGTTACGAGCAGGAGAACGCCGTGGTGGCCCGCCGGATTGTGGCCGGTCAAAACGCATTAGCCCAGGTCGTGATGCCGCCCCATCTCCGGCCCCTCATCTCGGAAATCTGCACCCAGAACCACGTGGCCGGCCATCGGGCCGATCTGGTCATGGAGCAGACGGCCCGCGCCCTGGCCGCCTTGGACGGACGGCCCGAGGTCACGCTGGACGACGTCCGGGAGGCGTCCGCGTTGGCCCTGGTCCATCGCCGGCGGGAGGCCGGACCGCCGCCTCCGCCGCCCGAGCACGACCATGGCCACGGGGACCCGACCGAGACCGAGGCCGATGAGCCGCAAAAGGGCGACCAAGACGCGCCCAGGGAATCGGACGACCCACCCTCGGCGGACCATGAGCCGGAGGCCGGCGCGCCCGAAGAGGCCGGGGAGGGTGAGGCCGGGCCGCCGTCTCCGCAGCCGGACCCATCGGACGCGGTCGAGGACCGGGTCTTCGAGGTGGGTGAGACCTTCGCGGTGAAGAAATTCGACGCGCCCAAGGACCGCGTGTTCCGGCGGGGATCGGGCCGCCGGTCCCGCACCCGGGTGGCTCAGAAGCAGGGCCGGTACGTGAAAAGCGCCGAGGGCCGCCGCTTAGGGGACGTGGCTTTGGACGCCACCTTGCGCGCCGCCGCGCCGTATCAACTTCGCCGCAAAGACAAGGGCGGCTTGGCCGTGGTCCTTCGGGCCGAGGACATCCGGGACAAGATCCGCGAAAAGCGGGTGGGCAACTTTCTGCTCTTCCTGGTGGACGCCAGCGGCTCCATGGGCGCGCGGGGCCGCATGACCGCCTCCAAGGGCGCCGTCATGTCCCTGCTCCTGGACGCCTACCAGAAGCGCGACCGCGTGGCCCTGGTCACGTTTCGCAAAAACGAGGCCGTGGTCAACCTGCCGCCCACGGCCTCGATCGAGTTGGCCGCGTCCCTGCTCAAGGACATGCCCGTGGGCGGCCGAACGCCCCTGTCCGCCGGGCTGGCCAAGGCCCACGAGGTGCTGCGCAACTACCTGCTGCGCGACCCCACGGCCCGGCCCATCGTCATCCTCATCACCGACGGCAAGGCCAACACGGCCCTGGGGGAGCGCGCGCCCCTGGACGAGGCCTGCGCCCTGGCCGCTCGCCTGGCGGCCGACACGCGGGTCCAGTTCATCGTGGTGGACACCGAACCCCAGGGTCTGATCCGCTTCGGCCTGGCCCGAAAGCTGGCCGAGGTTATGGAGGCTCGCTATTTCCAGGTGGAAGACCTCAAAGCCGACACTTTGCGCGACATCGTCAAGGAGACTACTCAATGAAACCCCAGCCCGTTTTTCCCTTCGCGGCCATCGTGGGTCAGGACAAGATGAAGCTGGCCCTGATCCTCAACGTCATCAACCCCGCCCTGTCCGGCGTGTTGATCCGGGGGGAGAAGGGCACGGCCAAGTCCACGGCCGTGCGCGCCCTGGCCCGGATTCTGCCGGCCGTCGAGGTGGTCAAGGACTGTCCCTTCCAACTGGCCGCGGGCGACCCGATGGGCGTGTGCCGGGAATGCAGCCGCGTCGAGTGCAGCCGGGCCGTGTTGAACCACGAACCCGTGGAGACCGTTGAGCGGGGCATCCGGGTGGTGGAGCTGCCCGTGGGGGCCACGGAAGACCGGGTGGTGGGGTCCATGGATTTGGAATACGCCCTCAAGAAAGGCGAGAAGCGGGTGGAACCGGGTCTTCTGGCCGCGGCCCATCGGGGCATCCTGTACGTGGACGAAGTGAACCTCTTGGACGACCACGTGGTGGACGTGCTGCTGGATTCGGCAGCCATGGCCGTCAACACCATCGAGCGGGAGGGGGTGAGCTTTTCCCACCCGGCCCGGTTCACGCTGGTGGGCACCATGAACCCGGAGGAGGGCGAGCTGCGGCCCCAGCTTCTGGACCGCTTCGGCCTGTGCGTTCACATCCAGGGGGTCCGCGACGCCGAATCCCGGGTGGCGGTCATGGAGCGCCGGGCGGAGTTCGAGGAAGCCCCCGAGGCGTTTTGTGAGCGCTGGGAGGCCGAATCCCTGGCCCTGGTTCAAAGAATCCGGGCGGCCGTGGAACGTTACCCCTCGGTCGAGATCGACCGCGCCCTGCTGTTCGACATCGCCGCCTACTGCCTGAACGTGAGCGTGGACGGCCACCGGGGCGATATCGTCACCCTCAAGGCGGCCAAGACCCTGGCCGCGTACCACGGCCGGGACCGGGTGACCAAAACCGACATCGAAACGGCCGCCGAGCTGGCCCTGCCGCACCGCATCCGGCGCCAGCCCCTGCAAGACATCGTGGTGGACGTGGCCGAGGTCCGGCGGCGCGGCCAGGAACGACGCGCGGCCGGCGAGGGATGAGCGCGAGAAGCGGGCGGCGGACATGATCCAGATCGAAAAGCTGGAGAAAAAATACGGCCGGGTCCTCGCGCTCCGGGGCGTGGACCTGACCGTGCCCGGCGGCGAACTGTTCGCCTATCTGGGACCCAACGGCGCGGGCAAGACCACCACCATCCGCATCCTGGCCGGGCTGACCCGCATGACCTCGGGCCGGGCGCTTATCTTCGGGCACGACATCGGGAAAGAAACGCTGGCGGCCAAGAAACAGATCGGCCTCATCCCCCAGCACATCAACCTGGACAACGAACTGACCGTGGCCGAGAACCTGCTGACCCACGGCCGGCTGCACCACGTGCCCCGCCGGGACATCGGGCCGAGGATCGAGGAACTGCTGGCTTATATCGAACTCGAAGACAAGCGCGGCACGCAGGTCAAGAAGCTGTCCGGGGGGATGAAGCGCCGGGTGATGATCGCCCGGGCCTTGCTCCACCGGCCGCGGATTCTATTCCTGGACGAACCCACCGTGGGCCTGGACGCGGCCATTCGCCGGCGCATCTGGGGGCTGATCAAAAAAATCCAAACGGACGGCGTGACCATCTTCCTGACCACGCACTACATGGAGGAGGCCGGGTTTCTGGCCGGGCGGGTGGCCTTCATCGACCAGGGCCGGATCGTGGCCCTGGACACGCCGCGAAACCTGATCGCCCAGGTGGGAGACTGGGCCATGGACCGCCTCACCGGCGACGCCCTTGAAACCCACTATTTCAAGACCCAGGAGGAGGCCAAGCTCGCGGCCGTCGGCCATAAGAACGGCTTCACCGTGCGCCGGGTCAACCTGGAGGACGCCTTTTTGCGGATGACGGGAAAGAAGTTCACATGATGCGGGGATGGACGGCCATTTACCTCAGGGAGATGATGATCCTGAGACGGCGGCTGTCCCGGCTGGTCAGCGCCTGGTCGGTTTCGCCGCTGCTGTACATGATCGCCTTCGGCTACGCCATGGGCCGGGGTGTGACCATTGAGGGGCACACCTACGTCGAATTTCTGGTGCCGGGTCTGGTGGCCATGGCCAGCATGACCCAGGCCTTTGCCATTGGCAGCGAAATCAACATCGCGCGGTTCTACTGGCACATCTTCGAGGAATTCCAGGCCGCGCCCATCAGCAACGCCGCTTACGTCACGGGCGAGGTGCTGGCCGGCATGACCCGCGCCCTGCTGGCCGGCTGCGTGATCCTCGTCCTGGGCGCGCTCTTCGGCGTCACGCTTTCCCTAAGCGGCTTTCTGTGGCTGGCCTTCCTGCTCAATAGCTTCATCTTTTCCTCGCTGGCGGTCGGGCTGGCCATGCTGGTCAAATCCCACGCGGACCAGGCCTTGATGAGCAGCTTCATCATCACGCCTCTGGCCTTCCTGGGCGGCACCTTCTTCCCGATCGAACACCTGCCGGTCTGGGCACAAAAGATTCTTTCTCTGCTGCCCCTCCCCCACGCGGCGAGCGCCATCCGAACCGCGTCTTTCGGCCAAGCGCCGGAACTGAAAGACTATCTGATCCTGGCCGGCATCGGCGTCTTGGCTTTTTCGTTTGCGATCCTGACCGTGAACAAGGCCAAAGACTAACTATATTTTTGTTTCAGCCAGTCGCTGAGCGCCCATCCGGCGATGGCCAGGCATTCCATATCCAAATATTTTTCCGCCCGCCTTTCGAACAAGATGGAACAATGTGCCGGGAAGTCCTCGTCCCGGTCATTAAAGACCATCAGAACCGGCACCTTGGGTAGGGCCTCGAATCTCATGACCAGATCGGCCGTAACCAACCCTTCGACGGGCCGGCCGGTCAGGTCCGCGCAAGCCCGTCGGAGATCGTTCAGCCGACCGGAAAAGGTTCGGGCGATCGGCCTTTCGACATTGTTCAAGAACCCTCCGACAAAAGGCGCGGCGTCCTTGAAATCCTTGTAGGTGACCCAGTCCGCTTCGGTCGGCTCGACGTCCGGGCAGAGCAGAAGATACTTGCACAAGATCACGCTCACCGAATGGCTCGGCCTGCGCCCCTGATCATCGCTGATACCCTGGGCGGAGATATGGTGCGGAGTCCCATAAAAGGGAATGATCACAGCCTCATCGACCACTTGCACGCCCAGCCTCTCCCTGGCCCGGTCCGGTTCCAGGCGCGAGACTTCTTTCAAGTAATCCCGATAAATCTTCTCGAAAACCTCGGATTCCTGCATCATGAACCTCCTTAAAAAACAAAACCCAGGAACCGTGGCTTATGCCTCGTCATGAATCTTTTGGACATATTGATCCAGCAAGGCGTCCACCAGATGAGGCAAGGGCTCACGGCTGGCGCCGACCAGAAAGATGCATTCCTGGTGCAAGGGCAAAAGGGCCTTGGGAACCCGGCTGGAGGTGATCGCTTCGGACATGCGCGGGGTGACCTCCCCCATCATGGCATTGGGCCAGGTGATGGCGATCGGCCCGAGGATCAGGTCCACCTGACTGACAACGCGGATCAGCGGGTTTTCGCCGGTGGCCCCCCGGTTCGCCCCGGCCTTGAGCATCTGAGAGGTGGCGATGGCGTTGGTGCCCACGGCCAGAATGGCGATGGTCTCGTTGTATCGTTTCTTGAGCGCCTTGATAATGGTGGCCCCGATTCCTCCGCCTTGCCCGTCTATCACGCAAATGCGTTTCATCATGGGTTCCTTGTTGCGACAATAACGCCGTTTTATTCCAATATGAAGCCGTAGTGAGGCGACATTCGCCATGGCGCCGATTCAGTCCGCGATCTTACGGGCCGGTTCAACGTCATGGGTGACGAAAAATGAAACCGGCCCCTTCCCAAGTCGCAACAGCGTGACCGGCGAAGCGCGTTCACGGTCGGCTTAAAAAAAACCACGAAGACCCTTCCTGAAAGGAAGACCTTCGTGGTCTAAGTCCCTAACTGGTAAAAGAAAACCTTACTAAGTTCTGTCGGCCCTTCCTGGGCTTGTTTGATGGAACCCGCGTGTGCAAGAAAAACGTAGAAGAAACGGCATGGGGTGTCAAGAAAAAAGCGGGCAAAGCGCGGCAAAGACCCGCGGAACTTTTCCCAAACCAATGGGAGCTCTTTTAGATGGCGGCTTCCGGTCGCTGTCTAGTGTGTGAGCACGATCGGTTTGACGAATTTATGGAATTTGCGGGACACAACACTAGATTTCACGCGATCGCAAATCCGTCCTTCCTTCTGTCCGGTCTTATCCCGCGTTATCGAAAAGAGACGCGGGGTCCGGGATGTGCTCGGGCAAGCGGACCAGTTTCATTGTGCGGGCCTCGGTGGGGCAGGTGAGCACGCACAGGCCGCAGCCGATGCAGGCTTCCACGTCGGTCACGGCGCGTTCACCTTCCAGGCCGGGCAGTTCCCGCATGGAGATGGCCCCGACCGGACACCGGTTGCCCAGGCAGGCCTCGCAGGCGGTGCACTCCTCGGGGTCGTCCTGAATCACGAAGCGGCTCTTGGCGTAGGGCACCTTGCCCAGCACCGGCTGGGTGCGGGCGGCCTTGACGAACAGGCCGCAGCAGTCGTTGCAGCAGGAGCATAAAATGTTGGGCATGCGGTCCGAATTGCCCACGGTGTTCACCAGGGGGGATTGGTCCAGCTTGTCGAGCAGCTCGATGGCCTGATCATAGGTCAATTCCTTGCCCGCGCCGCGCTCCAAATACATGCGGCCCGTGTCGCCCGAGGCCAGGCAGACGTCGATGGGCACGTCGTCCTTGCAGGGCCTTTGGTCAAACACGACCCGGCAGGGACAATTGTGCACGACGATCGGAGGTTGCTTCAATATCTCGCGCGCGTCCTCGATGGGCAAAACCCCGGGAATGTCCTGGATGGCCCGCCACTTGGGCACGACCCGCATGACCTCGATAACGGGCGGAATTCTCTCCCCGTTTTTCAGACGCTCTTCCAGATTGTCCGAGTCTTCAAGGCTCATCACGTGCAGCAATTCAAACAGCTCGGGATCGTTATACTTGGCCTGGGCCGAGGCCACGAGGTCTTTGACCAGGATCAGGTTGTTGACCAAAGCCCAGCGCTTCCGGCCGCGCATGGCCAGCCCCCGCTCGTACAGGTATTGCAGCTCCTTCTTCAAGGTATCTTCGTTCATGTCAAGTTTCTGGACCAACGTCTCGAACGTTTCGGGCAGTTCGCGCAATATCTTGGCTTGCTCCACGGTGGCGATTTTGGCTAGCACTTTGGGGAGCGTTTTGTTTTTTTCCTTGGTGATCTTGGCGGCGACTTCCTGATAGATGGGGTCCATCTCGGCTGTAACCTCCGCGAATTGTATTGATGAGTCTGAAGATGGCGCCTGGGCGTTTCATCAAGCCCATTTTAACGTACAACACCTTGAAACCCGGCACAAGAATTTTTCGATATGTATCATCCGGCGAGGGCATGATAGGATCAGATCATGACCGAGACCTACGATAAAATCGGGATCGATTACGCCGCGCTCCGAAGGCCGGACCCGCGCTGGGCGGCTCGCATCCACCGGGCGCTGGAGGGCCGGCGCGCCGTGGTCAACGTGGGGGCCGGGGCCGGGTCGTACGAGCCCGAGCGCATGTCCGTGGTGGCCGTGGAACCGTCCTGGACCATGATTGGGCAGCGTCCGCCCGAGGCCGCGCCCGTGGTCCGAGGCGTGGCCGAGCGCCTGCCCTTTCCGGATGACGCCTTTGACGTTGCCCTGGCCGTGCTGACCGTGCACCATTGGTCCGACCCGGGCGCGGGGCTGGCCGAGATGCGCCGGGTCGCGCCCCGGCAGGTCTTGGTCACCTGGGACCCGGGCTTTTTCGACCGATTCTGGCTGGTGCGCGATTATCTGCCCGAGGTCACGGCGCGCGATTCGAGGCTGCCGGCCCTGGCCACGGTGCTGGAGCATCTCGGGCCGGCCGAGGTCGAGGCGCTACCCGTGACCGAGGACTGCACGGACGGGGTTCTGGGGGCCTACTGGAAACGGCCCCAGGCCTATCTGGACGCCAGGGTTCGGGGCGGGGCTTCCGGTTTGGCCCTGCTCGACCAGGAGGTGGTGGACGCGGCCATGGCGCGTCTCAAGTCCGATCTGGATACCGGCCGTTGGCAAGCGCGGAACGCGGACCTGGCAAACCTCCGCGAGATCGACCTCGGGTACCGGCTGGTGATCGCCGGGCGTTGAAACAAACCCATGCGTGAAGGGAGGAGGCCATGAGCGGTAACGAGGATGTGATCCGAGAATTCATCGAAGCCTGGTCGCGCCTGGACCCCAAGGAACTGGCCGGCTTCTTCACCGAGGACGGTGTCTATTACAACATGCCTATCCAGCCGGTGCAGGGGCGGGCCAACATCGAGGAGTTCATTCGGGGCTTTTCGGCTTCGTGGACCGAGACGAAATGGGAGGTGGTCCATCTGATTTCAACAGGCGATGTGGTCGTGGCCGAGCGTATCGACCGGACCCGGGCCGGGGAAAAGTCCGTGGACCTGCCCTGCGTGGGCGTGTTCGAACTGGAAGGCGGCCGGATCAAAGTCTGGCGCGACTACTTTGACCTGGGCGCGTACATGCGGGCTTTGTCATAGTGCGTAGTGCGCGGTGCGAAGCGCGATAAAAGTGGGGCAATTATCGCCCCCAAACACGCGGGCTGAATTTCGCTGAGCGAAATTCAGCCCTGTAGAAATTTTTGGGAGGGGGTTTGGGGGAACCTTTTTTACAAAAAAGGTTCCCCCGAATCGTTTCCCGCCTAGAAATAAATCTTGAACTCGACCAGATAAATGTTGGGTTGGGAGCCGAATTCGGAGCCGGGGTCTATGGTGGGGAAAAACCCGTTGGTCATGGTTGGGCGGTCGCCCAGGAAGAAGGTGGCGCTGAGCTGCACGTCGGCCTCGTCGGAAAGCGAGATCGTCAGGCTGGGCTGGATCAGGGAGGAATGGTCGGACAGGGAGTAGATCCAGACCGCCTGACCGACCACGATGGGCAGCAGTTCGTAGGAGACCATGAAGCCGGCCAGGTGGCGTCCGGCGTGGAGGCTGACCCCGCGTCCCAGGCGGTAGAGCGACGCGGTCAGGTGGTCGGTGTCGCCCGCGCCGTTGAACAGATACTCGAACTCGAAGATCAGGCTGCTTTCGAAGCGGTGCCCCACCCCGGCCACGGCTTCGAGGTGGCTTTCCAGCAGCCGGCCTAGCAAGGGAAAGGGCAGCCGCTCCCCGCCTTCGTACCAGAACCGGGCCCCTTCCAAACGGACCTCGATCGGCCCGATCTCGCCGACCGCGCCCGCCCCGAACTGATAGCCGCCGTAGATCTTGCCGCCTTGCAGGGCCAGGTCCCAGCCCTGGATCGTGCCAAAGCCGCGCACCAGCAGGCTGGAGCCGTACCACGAGGCGTCGAAGAAGCGGTCCCGGCCCGGGTCCGGGTTGCGCGGCAAACGCGGGCCAGCCGCGTAAATCAGGTTTGCCCCGGAGAAAGCGCCCAGGGGGATGTCCCAGCGGATCGCGTCCACGCCGGGCTTGTAGTCCCGGTCGAGCTGCTCCGGTCCGAAGGGGTGGAAGACGTCCATGGGATTCCAGAAATAGGCCTTGCCAAAGGTGATGGGCTGGCGGCCCACGGTCAGGTCGCCCAGGCCGGAGGAAAATTTTACCAAGGCCCAATCCAGATAGAGGCCGGCCGTGAAATCGCCCCGGTCGTCCTGGTTCCAGGTCCCGTCCAGGGCCTGGTAGCGGGTGTCGTCCCGGGTGGTCATGGCGCGGTCGGCCGCGGTGTTCAGTTCCGCGTGCTGGACCACGTGAACCTCGTAGCTGAACCGGGAGAAGGGCCGTCCGGCCAGGGCGAAGCGCCAAAGCCCCTGCACGATCTCGTCGCTGTCGGCCGGCCGGTAGAAAGCGGGCAGTTGGGAGTAGTCCACGCCGGCCGCGATGAAACGGAAGCTGGCGTCCAGGCCCCAGGGGCCTTCGGTGTCGCCGTAGAGGGCTTGAGCGGGTAAGGAAGAGAGAAGGAGCAGCAGAACGAACAAAAAGAGAAAATAATAAATGCGTAGGGGTCCCGCCGTGGCGGGATGCCGGCCCGCGGGTATCCCCCCGTGGACGCCCCTACGGCCTATTCTTTTCATCATTCCGCACTCATCACTCATCATTTTCTTCCATCACTCGCCGTTTTCTTCGCACAGTTCGTCCTCCGGCGCGCCGGCATAGGCGATCTGACCGTCCTGCATAAGCAGCAGGGTCCGGGCCCGCTTCATGACCGCCTGGTCGTGGGTGGAGAAGAGGAAGGTGGCGCCCTTGTCCTGGTTGAGGCGGCTCATGAGGTCCAAGAGGCCGGAGGCGGTCTTGGAATCCACGTTGGCCGTGGGTTCGTCGGCCAGGACCAGGGCCGGTTCCGAGACCACGGCCCGGGCGATGGCCACGCGCTGTTGCTGCCCGCCGGACATTTCCCTGGGGAACCGGTTTTCCATCCCTTCCAGACCGACCTCCTTGAGAATCCGGCGGACCTTGTCCCTCCGTTCGACCGTGGACACGCCTTGCAGCATGAGCACGTACTCGGCGTTTTCCATGGCGGTCAGTACCGGGATGAGGTTGTAACTCTGAAAGATGAAGCCGATGCGGTCCCGCCGCAGCCGGCTGAGGGCCGACATGGAGAGCTTGCTCAGGGACCGGCCCTCGATGGATACATCCCCCGCCGTCGGCCGGTCCAGACCGCCGATGAGATTGAGCAGCGTGGTCTTGCCCGATCCCGAAGGACCGGCCATGACCGTGAAATCCCCGGGTCGGATGGCCAAGTCCACGCCCCGGAGCGCGTGCACCGCCACCTCCCCCTGCCCGTATTCCTTGGTCAACCCACTGATTTTAACGATTTCTTCCATGGCTGTATCCTTTCCCGGCCGGTTTCAGCGCAACTCGTCCACGATGTTCACCCGGGTGGCCCGTCGCATGGGCACCAGGCTGACAACCAGCGTGGCTCCGATGACGATGACCCCCAGCCAGAACAGGGTGCCGGGCGTGATCCAGGCGTGCACGATGGGGGAGACGAACGCGCCCGAAATGCTCAGCCCCTCGCCGTACAGCTTGGTGATATCGAAGCCGTACACCTGAAGGGCATAGGCCGCCCCGCCGCCCAGCGCCAAGCCGAAGATGCACCCCATAAGTCCGATAAAAAAAGACTCGACCATCACTTGACGCCGCAGCAGACCCGGCGGCGTGCCCAGGGCCAGCAGCACGGAGAATTCCCGCGACCGCTCCAGCACGGACATCAAAATGGTGTTGAAGATGGTGAACAGGATCAGGAAGAGCAGGATGCCCTGAAAAATCAGGTTGGAACTTTTGTCCACGCGGATGTAGCTGGCCACCTCGGGGATGATCTCCTGCCAGGGATAGGCCTTGTCCGGGGTGCCTTCGAGCATGGTGGAGATTCGGCGGAGCACCCGGGATTGGTCGCCGGAATCCCAGAGCACGGCCCCCAGCTGGGTGGCGCTGCCCTCGGGCAGGGCGTAGAGCCGGCGGGCCGGGTTGATGGGCATTTGAAGCAGGTAGCCGTCGATCTCGTCCACGCCGGTCCTGAACACGCCGGCCACCCGGTACAGCGCCTCGGTCAAGGCCCCGGTGGCGTCGTTGGTCGTCAGGACCAGCTTCTTGCCTTCGGACAGGTGCAGGTGCTCGGCCAGCTTGGCCCCGATCACGACCAGGGCCTCGTCGGAGTCCTCGATATACCGTCCGCTGACCATGTGCCGAGGCAGCACGGACATCCCCACCTCGACCGACGGTTCGACGCCCATGACCGAGACCCCGACCGTACCCGTGCCCGAGCGGGCCACGCCCTGGCCCAGAACCACCAGCTTGGTCTTCTGCACCTCTTTCAGCGTGCCGATCCGCGCCCGGAGCCGCTGGGCGTCGGCCACGAAAAGGTCCACGGCCGGCGCGGCCTGGTAGTCCTTGTTTTCCACGGTCACGTGGCCGGCCTGCATGCGCACCGTGTCCTCGATCAACTGATGGTAGACGCCCTCGGCGAAACAGATGAAGAAGACGGCGAAGGCCAGACCCAGCCCGATGGACACGACCGTGATCAAGGTGCGCCGCCGGTTGCGCCAGAGACTTCGCCAAGCCAGTTTGATCGCCATATCGCCCTCTCAGGTCAGGTGTGGTGGATGGCCCGCACCGGGTCCAGCCGGGCGGCGATAATGGCCGGGTAGAGCGCGGCCAGGGTGCAGGTCACGCACATGATGACCACCGGCCAGAGCACCACCTTCAGGCTGACCGCCGCCCGCCAGATCGGATCGAAGGCCACGCCCGAAAAGGTGAATTCGCCGGCAAAGGAAGTCGTGTCGATGCCCACCGACTGGAGATAGTAGGCGGCGACCAGACCCAGGACCGCCCCCGCGGCCGTGGCCGTCAGGCACATGACCAGGGCCTCCAGGGTCACCGCGCCCACGATCCGGAGCGGCGTGGCGCCCAGGGCCTTCTGGATGCCGATCTCATGGATGCGCTCGTAGGTGGCCATGAGCATGGTGTTCATCACGCCCAGCCCGCCGGCCAGGAAGAAGATGGCCCCGAAGACGGCCAGGGCGCCGTCCATGATGCGCAGCATGTCCGCCAGCAGGGGCAATAGCTGACGCCAGGTCTTGACCTCGACGTCGGGCATGGCCGCCTGGGCCTTGGCCGCCAGCACATCCAAAGGCAGCCGGCCCTGGCTGTTCACCGCGATCTCGTGCACCCGGCCGCCCGAAACGAACAGGTTCTCGAAATCCAACCGGTGCATCATGGCCGCGCCCCGGTCAATGGTCTCCCCGGCCGCTTTGAGGATGCCCTTCACCGTGTACAGATCGTTGCCCAGGGACCCGTCGGCCGCCTGGACCACCACCACGACCTCCGAACCCACCTCGGCGTTCAGGGACCGGGCCAGCTTCCAGCCCAGCACGATGCCCTTTCCGGGCTCGTCGGCCAGATACCGGCCGCTTTTCATTTGGCCAGGCAATCCGAAAAAGGCCTTTTCCCGGGCCGGGTCCACGCCCCAAAACAGAGCCCCGGCCGACTTGGAACCCACCGAGACCAGGCCGTAACCGTAGCTGCGCGGGGCAGCGCCCACCCCATCGGCGTCCATGGCTTTCACCTCCGCTTCGGGGTCGGGCAGCGACTTGTAAAAATTTCGGTCCTCGAGATACGTCGGCGCGTGGGCCTGGGCCTCGCCCACCACCATCTGGGTCGAGTTGCGGACCATGTCCCGCAGCATGCCCTCGGTCAACCCGTAGCTGATGATGAGGATGGCCGTGTTGAGCAGAACCGCGGCCAGGGTGATGCCCGTGCGCCGGGTGTTGCGCCACAGATTTCGCCAAGCGAACCGCAGCATGGTGCCCTCCCCTATTGCTGGAGATTGCGCAGGGTGAAAAGGTCCAGGGAAAGTTTCAGATCAAAGCTCATGTCCATGTAGGTCACCACCGTGGACTCGCTGGGTTTGTCGGCCGGGGTGACCACCATGGTTTTGGGCAGACGGCGGCCCCCCAGCAGGCCCACGTCCTCGAAACGCATGGTCCGCGCCTTGTTCAAATCCTCGTCATAATAGACCATCTCGAAGGGCATATAGTCTTCGGCCGCCACCTCGACCACCAGCTTGCCCCAAACCACCACGGCCTCGGGCTTGGGAATACAAGTGATCTCAATGACCTTGCGGCCCGCCCGCTCGCCCTCGTAGGTAACCTCGAAGGTATAGTCGTCGGCCATGCGGCTTTCCTTGACCAGGTCGTCGTTGGTGAAATGGCTGCCCATCCAAGAGGAACCCATCATGGACGAGGGCAGCTTGATGACCCGGTTCACCTTGGGCAGGTAGTTCCAGATGTCGTTATCCACCCTGAGCGTGGCCGTGCCCTTTTCCTTGGTCGGGGCCAGGATGCGCAGAAGCGACTTGTCCTTGCCCTCGCTCCAGGCCTCGATGGTCAGCGACCGTTTCCAGTTGACCGTGGTCACGGTCATGACCATGCGGCCGTGGCTGGAGTCGCCCCGAAACAGATCGTCCACCCGGTCCAAAATGTCCTTGGCCGTCAGGGTGGACGCGGCCCGGGCCGGGCCGGCCAGAAGGATCGCTATCAGCAGGATCGCCCCGAAGCCAAAAACCCAATTCAAGCCGTGGCCTGGTCTGGGTGTCATGAGCCGCCTGTATTCTCTTCTCGTCACGTCCGCCTCCGTGTTGGGACGAAAAAGGGGTCAGGTACTTTTTTCCGGATGGAGCTGACTGAATGTAATCATAGCAAAAGTTTACGCTGCCACGAGCGCCGAAAAAAATCGCTGAAAAAAGTACCTGACCCCTTTTTCCCTTCCCCCTTTCGGTTTGGCCTACGGTTTTGTTTCGCCCTTTACTTATGATAGTATGTCCTTACTACCTATTTGTAAATTATTAATCCAAGTGAGATTTCTAATGTCCCAGGCTTCCATCGCCCGTATCCTGGCCCGCTACAAGGACCGCAACGACCTGGCCGACCTGGCCGATCGTCTGAACCTGTCCTACTCCTCCCTGGCCCGCATCCTGAACGAAAACGACCCCTACGATTTGGGCGTGAAAAAACTGGTGGATTTCATCGAGGCCACCGACCGGGACTTCACCCTGCTGGACCACATCGAGGCCCGGTTGGGACGGACGGCCATCCCGGTCCAGGTGGACAACCGGGCCTGCGACTTCCAGGAACTCAGCCGCCTCGCCCAGGAATCCGGCCACGCCATCACGGCCATTTCCGAGGCCCTGGCCGACGGCAAGATCACCAAGGAGGAGGCCGCGGTCTGTATCAAGGAGATCCTCCACCTGGTCCAGGTGGCCATGCAGATCATCGCCTGCCTGACCGATATCGAAAATGATGAAAGTGCGTAGTGCGCGAGTACAAAGAAAATTTTTAACCACGAAAGACACGAAATACACGAAAAAAAAGCAGGTTGGGTTGAGCCGTGAGATTGTCGAACGATGGGACCCAACAAATAGCTACAATTTCTCATTCTCCGCTAGGTGCAAACCGTCATTCCCGCGAAGGCGGGAATCCAGTCCTTTTCTATTATCAATCCCCTCTTCTGATGAGAAAGAGAAGCCAAGAGGTGTCACGCCTGGATTCTGGCTTTCGCCAGAATGACGGTCACAGGTTCCCCAACAATTCACAAAACGAAAATACCAGAATTCTCCGAAGAATTAGTTGTGTTATTAAAACAAATATTACCGGAATACCCTTTGAAAGATTTTGCCCGAATGCAGCAAGAGACTCATTATCTTTATTCGAGGTTGGGAGGGTAAAATGGCAATTGAAGAAAAAACAGGAGCAGCAACCTGGATAGAAAGAAACTTTTTAGAGATTTTTCAAAAATTAGATAAATTGTCTTTAGAACGATTTTTAAAAAAACGATATCTGAAGCGAGATGGAGAATCATTAGAAGAAGAATTTATAGAAAGATATGTAATATCTTTATTACTATTAGCCATAATAGCTTATTCATCCTCCTGTATATACTCTCAGTTTCATCAACAGATAAATTCAGTTAGTTCTCTTTATATTCATCATCCAATGCTAACTGTAATTTTGAGTTTGATAATTCTTGTTCGGTGTTTTTTCATCTGGGTTAAACAAATTAATGTGCTGATCTTCGATCGAATGATAAAACAAGATCCGGGTATAAAATCTATCCCACGTCTTGTTATCCTACTTGGTGTTAACTACATGGAACTTATTTTTTGGTTTGCCACATTGTATTGTTTGTGGCCTGACCGGTATTTGGGCTCTTGTTTCAATAGTTTTTGGGAAGGGATATATTTCAGCGTTGTGACCATGACTACACTTGGCTATGGCGACATCACCCCTGTTCCCGGCTGTGGTATGTTTCTTGTAATCATTCAGACTCTCCTTGGCTTATTCATGACCTTAATGGTATTGGGACGTTTTATAAGCCTTCTACCAGGGGTGGATGGGCAAAGCGGAAGATATTATCAGACTAGGATAGGTGAAGGCCGATGGCGGGCGGATGAATGAATTATTCGCCATATGGCCCGGACGACGCTGTCGTCCGGGTGCGGTGAGGCGAAGCCGAGGCGCACATGAAGCCGGGCGGGGGGATGGCTATTCCTCGGGGTTGGGCGCAGGGAGAAAAACACGAATTGAGATTAAAAATCCGTGAACACCGGGGTAGGCTTCTTGTCCGCCTTCGTCCTCCTGCGTCGGACTCCGTCGGACCCGGACAATAAATTGTCCGGGCCGCCCCCTTTTCGATGCCCTATCATGAACACGGGCGCCCTGGCCGCTTGTCGGTCAGGCGCGCGATCTGAGCCCTAGGGGCGACGCATGCGTCGCCCGCGAAGCACCGGATGGGCAACGAAACGGGCGAGGCGCACCTTGCCCCTACGGCCGCACCGCCAATCACTGCGCAGAAATCCCCTTGCCAGAGCCCCCTGCTTGGTTTAAAACTAGAAAATCTCTTGGCGCTCGGGGAAGAGCACGGGCAGGATGCCCGTGCTACAAATCAGCTGGCGAACCTCGGGAAAAGCCGGGCCGCGTAGGCCGGGGTTGGCGGATTATCAAACGAACGTCGCGTGGGGATAAAAAACCTCGCCGCGTGGGCCGGGGTTGGCGCACTACAAAACGAGCATCGCGTGGGGATAAAAAACCTGGCCGCGTGGGCCGGGGTTGGCGGATTATCAAACGAACGTCGCGTGGGGAAAAAAACCCGGCCGCGAAAGCCGGAGTCAGCATATTCACAGTCCATGGTCGCGTGGGGATAAAAAAATAGAGTTCTGCATTTTAGCCAGCGGCAGCAAGGGCAACGCCATCTACATCGAGGCCGGGGATTCCCGGGTCCTGGTGGATTCGGGCCTGTCCTGCCGGGAGATCGAACGGCGCATGGCCCTGGCCGGGCTTCAGCCCGGGCGGTTGACCGCGGTGCTGGTCTCCCACGAACACCGGGACCACGTGGCCGGCGTGGGGCCCTTGGCCCGGCGCTACCGGCTGCCGGTCTATCTGAATAAAGCCACGCTTTCCGCCACCCAAGGCCAGCTCGGCCGGATCGAGACGCGCCATTTCAAGACCGGCGAGGGTTTCGAACTGGACGGCCTGGCCGTGCATCCCTTTTCCATCTCCCACGATGCGGCCGATCCCGTGGGATTCACCTTTATTTTCAAGGGGATCAAGCTGGGCCTGGCCACGGACCTGGGCGTGGCCACGAACCTGGTCAAGACCCACCTTACGTCCTGCCGGGCCCTGATCCTGGAATCCAACCACGACCCGCGCATGCTCCTGGACGGACCGTATCCCTGGAACCTCAAGCAACGGGTCCAGGGACGCCGCGGCCATCTGTCCAACGAGGACGCGGCCAAGGTCTTGGACGAGGTGCGGCACGCAGCACTGGCCCGGGTGGTTTTGGCTCACCTCAGCGAGACGAACAACCTGCCGGACAAGGCCCTGGCCGAATCCGCGCCGATTCTTTCCGATCCGGCCGGCCGGACCCATCTCTCCGCAGCCTGCCAGGACAAACCCACGGAACGATTCAAGGTGTAAAAGCAGAGATTGCCACATTGTTCGCCTCCGCCCTCCTTCGGCGGGCTTCGGCGAGACTCCTCGCAATGACGATATGAGGCTTTTTTTAAAGCGTAGGGACACGGCATGCCGTGCCCTACATCCTGTCACCTCCCTTGCCCTTGGAAAAAATCTCAGTGGTGAACCTTCGGCAGCGCGGAGTGCCTAGTCCGCCGCCTGATCCAAAAAATCCTGGATGAACCGGGCCACGCGCTTGGCCCCGCGGATGACGCCGTAGTGGCCTTCGCACAGCACGTCGGCTTCGAGGGCCAGGAGCCGGGCCATGGACGCCCGCCACTGGTCAATGTCGGAACGGAAGGCCGGCAGGAACGGGCCGTGGATGTCCTGGCCAAAGAGGTAGCGCGTGCCGTCGCGGTCCAGGATCACGGAGAGCGACCCCGGGGTGTGGCCGGGGGTGTGCAGGCAGACGAGTTCGCTGTCGCCCAGGGCCAGGCGGTTTTCCCGGCCCTGAAGCTTGAGGGCCACCTCGACCGGTTCCAGCCGGAGCCCATAGGCTCGGGCCGCGGTAAAGGCCGGGTCCGCGGTTTCCAAGGCCCAGGCGTCGGCCTGATGGGCGGCCACGACCGGGGAAAAATCCCGAACAAAGGCGCTGAGGGCTCCGACGTGGTCGATGTGGGCGTGGGTGGCCACGATCAGCTTAAGGCGGGTAGGGTCCAGACCCAAAGCCCGGATGTTGCGGACGATACCGGGGTAGCTGGGTCCGGCGCCGGCGTCGATCAGGGCCAGGTCGCCGTGATCCTCGACCAGGTAGGCCAGAGCGTCTCGGGGGTCGGTCAGGTCCGGCCCGGCCACCTGGAAGATGCCGGGGCCGATGCGCGTCTCGGAGTCCATAAGTTTTTTGTAGCCTAAAAAACGGGAAAGGACAAGGAGGGACCGTCAGCCTACCGCATCTGGCGGGGGCAGGCGCGGTTGATCCGTGTTCGACCTACCGTTCCAGACTCAATTGAGGTAAGATAGGGTCCAAGGGCGCGGCCAAAGGCGCAGTCCGGCCGCGCGGAGGGGGCCGGTGTCGATTCTGGACATTGTTCCGTCGCTCAGGTGGCGGGACCTGGTCGATATACTATTTTTAAGCATGGTGGCCTACCAGCTCTTCGTCTGGTTCCGAGGGACCCGGGCGCTGCGGGTCCTGATCAGCCTGGTGGTGCTGGGGCTGGTCTATTCCCTGGCCAAGTTCTGGGGTCTGTTCATGACCACCTGGGCCTTCCAGACCCTCTGGCAGGTCCTGATCATCCTGCTGCTCATCCTGTTTCAAAACGAAATCCGCCAGGTGCTGGAACGGGTCAGCCCGCTGCGCTACCTGACCACCCGGCGGCAGGCCTCGACCGCGGCCGCGCTGGAGGAACTGACCACCGCGCTGTTCGAACTGGCCGGGCGGGACGTGGGAGCCTTGGTGGTCTTTGTCCGGGAGGACCCGGTGGACGAGTTCGTGGTCGGCGGGCAGCCGGTCCAGGCCCTGCCCTCGGGCCCGCTGCTGAGCAGCATCTTCAACCCGGCCGGCCCGGCCCACGACGGCGCGGTGATCATCTCCGACGGCAAGCTGACCGAGATGGGCGTGGTTTTGCCGCTGTCGGACCGGGAGGACGTTCCGGAGCGTTACGGGACCCGGCACCGGGCCGCGCTGGGCCTGTCCGAAAAGACGGACGCGGTCTGTCTGGTGGTTTCCGAGGAACGGGGCGAGGTCTCGACCGTGGTCGGCGGAGAGATCACGGCCTGGGAGTCCCCGGACCGGCTGCTGCTCAGGCTGAAAAGCTATCTGGGCGTGTCCGACGACGACCGACCCACGGCGGTCGGGGTGATGAAGGGCATCCTGGTGGACAATTGGCCGGCCAAGATCGGGGCTCTGGCCCTGGTCACCCTGACCTGGCTGATCCTGGCCGGGCAGCAGAATTTCCAGGTCGAGGTCGCGGCCCCGGTCCGCTACGTGCACCTGGCCCCGGACCTGGCCTTGTCCAAAATTTCGCCGGCCCAGGTGAACCTGCTCCTGTCCGGTCGCCGACACCAGGCCTCCAACCTACGGCCGGACGAGATCAGGGTGCGGTTGGACCTGACCGACTATAAGGCCGGGGAACAGGTCATCCGCCTGACCGCCGGCAACGTGATCCTGCCGGTGGGACTGGCCATCGAACGCATCCGACCCCAGGACGTCCGGTTGATACTGAAACCTCGCGGGACCGAAGCCGGGCCCTAACGGAAGGCTGACCCCATGTCCGCGCGAAAACACGTTCTGCCCCGCTCGGTAACCATGATCGAGCGGCTCCACCGACTGCATGATCACTTCCGCGGCGACGACCGCGTGCTCATTGTCATCAACGCCGACCCGGACGCCATCTCCAGCGCCCTGGCCCTCAAACGGCTCCTGTGGCGGCGGGTCGCGTCGGTGACTATCGCTCACACCAACACGATCCAGCGGCCGGACAACCTGGCCATGATCGGCCTGCTAAAAATCCCCCTGACGCCGTGGAAACAGATCAACGCAGGCGACTACACCCGCCGGGTCATGGTCGATTCCCAGCCAGCCCATTTCGGCGGACTCGTCCCCGAACCCATTGACATCATCATCGACCACCACCCTTTAACCGAGGTCGAGGCGCCCTTCATGGACATCCGGCCCGAATACGGCGCCACGGCCAGTATCCTGACCGAGTATCTGCGCGCGGCCAAGATCAAGCCCAACCGCAACCTGTCCACCGCCCTCTTCTACGGGATCAAGACCGACACCAACAACTTCGCCCGCCAAGGCCAGATCGAGGACGTGCGCGCCTTCCGCTTCCTCTTCCCCCACGCCAACCTCAACCTCATCAGCAAAATCGAACGCTCGGAGATCTCCCAGCCCTCCCTGAAATACTTCCGCCAGGCCCTGGCCAACATCCGGATGACAAGGCGAACGGCCTCGGTCTTCCTACCGGCGCTTGACAGCGCGGACACCTTGGTGCAACTCGCCGATTTCTTCATGCGGGTCCACGACATCGACCAAAGCATTGTCGGCGGAGTGGTCAAGGACACCCTGTTCGTGATTTACCGAACCGTGGCTGAGCGTCGGAACGCGGGGCGGGCCTTGGCCAAGGCCTTCGGCGACCTGGGATCGGCCGGCGGGCATCGGGCCATGGCCCGGGCCGAAATTCCGCTCAAAAACCTGGACCCCAAGTTAATGGCCAAGGGAAACGGGCTGGAACGGTTTTTCAACCGACGGATTCAGCCCCTGCGGCCCCGAACCGGCTACAGGTCTTAACCCAGAAATAAACGGCGATTGAAGGCGTCAAGACAACGCCTGTGTCGCCCATGCCGTTTGCTATTTCAGGAAGATTCCCGCTTCCAGGGCCGAGGGCAGCTTGACCGTGAAGGTGGCCCCGCCTTCCGGGCGGTTGTACACGTCGATCTCGCCGTGGTGCCGGCTGAGAATCTTGTGGACAATGGACAGACCCAGACCCGAGCCTGAATCCTTGGTGGTGAAGAAGGGGTTGAAGATGTTGGGCAAGACCTCGGGCGGGATGCCGGGGCCGTTGTCGGAGACATCACAGGCCACGAAGGGCAGGTCCTCGACCTTGGTCAGATAGGTCTTGACCCACAGTTTCCCGCCGTGGTCCATGGCCTGGGAGGCATTGAGAAACAGGTTGTAAAAAACGTGTTTGATCTGCCGCTTGTCGATGAAGACGTCGGGCAGGCCCTCCTGCAAATCCTTGACGATCTCGACCTGGCCGTCGGCCATCTCCCGCCGGACCAGGTATAGGGACTCGTGGATCACGGAGTTCAGATTCTGCCGGGTGTAATGTTCGAGGGGATCGCGGGAGAAATCGAGCATGTCCCGCAGGGTCTTTTCCAGCCGGGCCACTTCGTCGATGATGACCTGGATGTAAGGCCGGATGGGCGATTCCGGTTCGATAAGCTTCATGATGCGCCGGGTGAAACCGCCGATGGAGACGAGCGGGTTGCGGATTTCGTGGGCCATGCCCGCGGCCATCTCCCCCAGCGCGGCCAACTTTTCGGCTTCGAGCAGCCGGTCCTGGGCCTGGGAGAGTTCCCGGTTGATGCCCTCGATGTATTCGTACAACCGCGAGTTTTCGATGGCCAGGCCGGCCTGGTTGGCCAGCATGGACAGGCTGCGCAAGTCCTCCTGGGTGATGGGCGACTGACTGAAGGCCTGATCCACGGCGAAGAGGCCCACGACCTTGCCCTTGGCCGCCATGGGCGCCAGGGCGAACGGCTGCCGGCCGAAACCGGACAGACGATCCGGATCCCACCCATCCGGCTCTTCTTCGATGAGCACGGTCGTCTGATCCAGGACCGCTTTCACCAGGATGTTCTCTTTATCGCTGAGCGCCAGTTCGAACTTGCGTAAATTTTCCAGGTCGGACTGCTGTGATAGCGGGAGAGTGGGTTTCTGAGTAAGCGTCTCAGCCAGGGGCTCGGTGCCCGGCCGGACTTCGGCGCCGGACAGGTCGCTCATGGCCGCCCCGCTCAGCCGCTTCTCGTCCTCGTCCACCAGGAACACCAGGGCCCGGTCGAAGCCGAAGCCTTGAGGCCGGGTCAAGGCATTGACCAAAACGGTCAGAATCTCGTCCGTCTTGGTTGAGGTAATGAGGGCTCCGCTGATCTGGTACAAGGTCTGGAGACTGCGCACCAGGGCTTCGTTGCGCCGGCCCAGGGATTCCACGGTTTCAAACGTCAGGGCGTTTTCCAGGGAGCTGGCGATCATGGCCCCCATGGCCGTCACCAGTTCTAGGTCCTCCTGGTTGAAGACCTGCGGCTGGCCCGGGGTCGCGGCCACCTTGTTGTACAGGCTAAGCACCCCCCGGAATTGGCCCTTGAAATGAAGGGGCAGACAAAGGACCGATCTCCCCCCGCCCTCCATGTGGAGACATTGGCAGTCCGGGTCCCCTTCGCTCGGACCCATGTACACCCGATCCCGGGCCAGGCAACGATACATGTCCTCGTTGACCGGTTCTTCCAGCCCCGTTTGCTTGCGGCTGAAACTGCACCCCTGGGGCACCAGGCCGTATTCCGCGCTTACCCGCAGCCGCCCGGTGTCCCGGTCCAGAATGGTCAGGGCGCAACCCTCGGCCATGACCACCTTGGCGCTGATGGTGACTACGTTGTTCAGAATGAGCTTGAGGTCGATGGAGGAGCTGACGGCCCGAGCCACCTCGAACAGCACGGACAGCTCGGCGATGCGCTTCTTGGCCTCGACGTACAACCGCGAGTTGCGGATGGTTCCGGCCATCTCCCGGGAGATGGCTTCAAGTAAAAAAAGCTGGGTCCCATCGAACTCCCGCGACTTTCGGTAAAGCAGGGCCAGCACCCCATAGAGGTACTGGTCGTCCATGATGGGGAAGGCGCCCAGGGTTTGGTAACCCTGGAAGAATTCCTGGGCGGGCCAATCGGGACCGCCGTATTCCTGCTCCCCCAGAATGACCGGCTCCCGCGCGCGCGCCGTCCGACTGATGAAATTGTCGTCGAGTTCGAAGCGCAGGAAACCGATCCCGTCCTCGTCGTCGCTGTCGGCGCTTCGCAGAATCAGAGCCTGGCCGTCGTGGTCCAGGGTGAACAGGCAGGCCTTGTCCGCCTCGAACTCCCGGGCCATGAGCTTGAGCAGGTTGCTGAGCCTGCGCTCAATGTCCACGGTCGCGTTCGAGATGCGGATAACCTTATCGAAAAGGGCGATCCGGGCGTCCATCCCGCCGATCATCAATTCCCACCGATCTTGCCCTGGGCAAGTTGGTAAAGCTTTTCATATTCGGCCGCGGCCCGGCTCCAGGAAAAATCCTGGCGCATGCCCCGCAGCATTAGGTCAGTCCAGGCCCGGCGGTCTTGAAAAAGGTCCACGGCCCGGCCCATGGTCTCGCAAAGCGCCTCGGCCGTGTAAGGCTCGAACTTGAAGCCGGTACTCCCCTGCGGGTCCTGGGCCTGATCAATGACCGTATCGTCCAACCCGCCGGTGGCGCGCACCACCGGCACGGTGCCGTATTTCATGCTGTAAAGCTGCTCCAGCCCGCAAGGTTCGTATCTCGAAGGAATGAGGAACATGTCCGCGCCGGCCACGATCCGATGGGCCAGGGCGCGGTCGTAGGAAAGCTTGAGCCCGATCCGGTCCGGATGGGCCCGGGCCAGGTCGGAGAGGCGCACGTGGTACTTATCCTCGCCCGTACCCAAAAAGACGAACTTAAGATTCAGGGCCAACAGGCGGTCCATGGCTTCGAGGATGAGGGCGACGCCCTTGCGATCCACCAGGCGCGAGACCACGGCCACGATGGGGGCGCTGTCCGAGGCCAGGTGGAAAGCCTGATGCAGGTCCTCACGGCAGCGGGCTTTGGGGCCGAGATCGGCCGGGGAATAGGCGGCCGCCAGATAGCGGTCCCGGGCCGGGTCCCAGACATGATAGTCCACGCCATTGAGCACGCTGTAGGTGTCGCGCAGCCGTTCCTGGAGAACCCCCTCCAGACCGAACCCATACTCGGGCGTCAGCACCTCTTGGGCGTATTTCTGGCTGACCGTGCTCACTAGGTCGGCGGAAACCAATCCGCTTTTGGCCAGATTCAGCTTGCCGTGGTATTCGAGGTGTTTCGAGGTGAAGTATTCCCAACCCAGACCGGTCTGGGGAAAGTCATACTGGTGAAAGATGCCCTGAGCGCCCAAGTTGTGGAAAGTGAACAGGGAGGCCGTGCGGGCCAGGTGCTCCAAATGGCGATACGTGGTCTTGAGGTACATGGGCACCAGGCCGCTCGGCCAGTCGTGGCAGTGGATGATGTCCGGGGTCAACCCGGACAGCCTCAGGTATTCCATCACGGCCCGGCTGAAAAAGATGTAGCGCTCGGCGTTGTCTTCATAGTCGCCGAACTCGCTGCCGTAGATGTGTTCCCGATCGAAGAGCGCGTCGCAGCCCGTAAAGACGACCTCGACGGTTGCATCGAGCGAGGCCGACGAAAACGAAGCCTTGCGCGTGTTGACCGACATATAGACGTCGGCCGTCAGGGGCAAGGAGGTGATGATTAGCCCCGAGGCCACAACCTGGCGGTATTTGGGGGTAATGATCCGCACGTGGTGGCCGCGCTCGGCCAGGGCCAGGGCCAGATGACAGGAAACGTCAGCCAGCCCGCCCGCCCGAGAGAAGGGGATAACCTCAGGTGTGACCATCAAAATGTTCATGGTTGCATCCCTACTCCCTGGCGGTTTCGTTTTCTAACCTAATCTTTCATATCATACCATCCCCACCGCATGAGATCAATACGCCTGGTATGCCTGGTAGTGGGTCAGTTTGGGAATTTTTATATCCCCTGGGGTTGTGTGGCCGCCGTGAAGCAAAAACGAGTACGCGGGCAGATTCTCCGGAATTTCGGCCCCTCGTTTGCGCCGGAGTAACC
>Ga0068712_1000571_pt1 | contig 67301 bp, 61 predicted proteins | sample MTBAKSrepl1MetaG_FD_62987 | JGI IMG/M metagenome (GOLD analysis project Ga0068712, IMG submission 62987) | Enrichment culture microbial communities from Arthur Kill intertidal strait, New Jersey, USA, that are MTBE-degrading - MTBE-AKS1... | ecosystem: Environmental > Aquatic > Marine >... | reverse complement strand
GGTAACTGGCGATCGTGCCGTCGGGATCGGAGGACCCGGTTCCATCGAACTGGATCCACTCGTTGACGGCGGGGTTCGACGGAGAGTAGGTGAACGCCGCGGTCGGCGGCTGGTTCGTCGATGCGATCGAAACCGTGCGACTGGTCGAGTTCGTTCCGCCGGCGTTGTCGGTGACCGTCAACCGGGCGGTGTACGATCCCGGGGCGTCGTAGCGGTGCCAGACGGTCGCGCCGGTGCCGGTGGTGCCGTCGCCGAATGCCCACTGGTGGCTGCTGATCGTGCCGTCGGGGTCGGACGACCCGGTTCCGTCGAACTGCACCCACGTGCCGGCGGTCGGGTTCGGCGGGCTGAAGGTGAATGACGCGACAGGCGGCCGGTTCACTGGGGCGATCGCGGTCAGGTTGACGTTCATCTCGCGCGAGCGACCGCCGATCACCAGGACCCCGCTCGACCAACTCTGGTAGCCGGGCTTGGAGACGGTGATCCGTCGGAATCCTTGCTCCACGTAGAGCGTCCGCGGTGTGTACCCGACGTAGACGTCGTCGATCGAGACGATCGCGCCGCTCGGGGTCGAGTTGATCGTCAACGTTCCGTACGACGGGCTCGTGCCGGAGTAGATCTCGAACCACGTGAAATTCCATGTTCGCTCGCTCTCGGGGAGAATCCCCAGGATCTGGACCTGGATCTGCTGGCGGAACGCCTCCGGGTCCGGGGTCATGTAAGCGAACGGATCGACGGGCGATGTCGTCGCCAGGATCTGAAGATACTCCGTCCCGAGCGGCGGCGCGACCTGCCAGTTACCGGGGACGGTGTGCTCGCCGGCTTGCACGCGGTTGTTCGCCCCGCCGGGGAAGGAGTTCGGGAAGATCTGCACGACCGTCCCGTCGGGCTGGATGTCCCAGATATAGATGTAGGATGCCTTGTTGACGCTGTAGCGGATCGTGATCGACTCCCCGACTGCGTACGCGGCCTTGTCGACCCAGATCCGGACTTGCAGTTCCTGCGTCTCCGGCGGCGTGGGGATGATCCCCTTCGGGGCCACGGCCTGTCCGACGCTGAGAACCGCAGCGAACGACAGGACCAGGAGCATGGCGGCTCCGATCTGCCAGACTCTCGATTTCATGCTTTGCCTCCCTTGTCTCCGCTTTCGAACGACGTTTCGTCCGCACAACCCTCTCAACCGAACGTGGCAAGTGCGACACGGGCCAGATCGGCCGGCTCGATGCGCGACAGGACGAGTTCGACGTCGTTCGCCGCGAGCGTCACCCCGCGCAGCATCGTCAGTCGATCTCGGACCTCCCGGTACAGAATATGCCCCTCGAGCGGACTCCCGCCTCCTTCGAGGTAGTCTCCGAGGGCACCGGCGATGTTCGAGATCAGCGCGTTGAATCGCAGGATCGGAAGCGCCGAGGCGACCGCCGACGTCCGCTCCGGCGCGCCGAACACTCCCTTCGAGTACAACAAGTCTCGTACCTCGACCAGCAGCGTCAGGCGCTGCGAAAGCCCTCGATCGATCATCGAGAGGGGAACGCCGCGAGCCATCCCCTCGAACGCCTTGCTCAACAATGCGTCGATCGGGAGGCCCTCTTCGAGCCCCCGCGAGATCGTCAGCAGGACGGCCTCCTTTTCAGCCGCTGGACCGGAAGCGCCCCCGAGCCGCTCGATCAGCCGAAGCACGTCGTCCGCGGGGAAGCCTTCCTGGCGGAGGCCGAGTTCGAGCGCCGCAGCGATTCGGCCCTCGGCGGACAGCGGGATCTGCAACAGCGCGCGATGGAAGTCGGCTGTGCTCACCTGCCCCGCGGCGGCCGTTCCGACGACGAGGAGGGTGAGACCGACCCCCGCAGCGATCGCTGTGCGGCGGAGCCCGTTCATACTCCGTCTCCTCCTCCTCCGACGTAGCGGACCGAGCTGTATTCCCCGAAGCTTCTGATGTACCCATCGGCGAGCGGATCCTGCCCCCACCAGCGTCCATCGATGACGAAGGCATACTCGTACCGCCCCGGCGGGAGCGGCAGTCGGGCCGTCCAGATTCCGTCGCCGTCTTCGTCCTGCAGTGGGACTGCCTCCCAGTCGCTGAAGCTCCCCACGACCGATACGCTCTTCGCGTTGAGAGCCGGGAGGACGAACAGCACGCTTTCGTCGTCCGTCGGAGCCGGCGCGGCGGCGAGACGGGGCATCGCGGCGAGATCGCCGTCCGACGATCGATCCTCGGCGATCCACAGCCCCAGCGTCAAGAAGACCGCGGCCGTCGCGCCGAGGACCGCGATCTGTGCCCATCGGGCACCCGGACTCGGCGCGAGCAGCTGGCGCAGCCACTCGAGCGCGCCGAGGCGGGGGGCTCGATCGCCGAGATCGGCGACGACCCGCTCTTCAAGCCCCGCGAGCCGCGTGGAGGCTGACTCGACTTCGCTGCAGAGGGCGCTTCGCACTGCGCGTTCCAGTTCATCCTGTCTCATGATCGATCACTCCAACCGGTCCGATCAGGTCCTTCAGTATCGCCTTGGCGCGATGGATCCTCGTCTTCACGGTCCCTTCCGGGATCGCCAGCACCTCCGAGATCTCTCGGTACGAGAGGTCGTTGTAGTACCGAAGCACCAGCGGCGCACGGTACCCGTACGGCAGCTGAGTGAGCCCATCGCGGACCCGAACCTGCCGCTCTTCGCGGGCGACTGCGGCCGCTGGGTCGATCCCGCCCGGTGACTCGACGTCGGGGTCGGACACGGGGTGGTTGCGCCGGTACCGAAGCCGATTTCGGCACAAGTTCGCCGCGATCGTGAACAACCACGTGGAGAACCGCTTCTCCAGGTTGTACCGGCGGAGGTTATCGTAGGCGCGGATGAACGCATCGTGTGTGATGTCCTCCGCGTCGGCCGGGCTCCGAAGAAACCCGAGGCACAACCCGAATACGGCATCCTTGTAGCGGGCCACGATTTCGCCCCAAGCCGCTGTCTCCCCCGCGAGTGAAGCGCGCAACAAGCTCACCTCATTTTGAACGCGGTACACGCTCTCCTGTGCCTCCTCGGTACCCAATATACACGGTTCGCCGCTTGGTGGTTTCGCTCTCGACATCGGTCACCCATCGTCGTGACGAACCCTCCGCGCGGGGTGACCTCTCGTCCATGAGTGCGCTTCGGCGCCCCTTGTAGACTGAGGCAAATGGATTCCATTCGCTCGGGCGGCGAAGATGACGCGGCCCTTTAAGGAGGTCTAGGGAAATGCCTGGAACGAAATGCTCTACCGGCCGACACCGGACGAGGCGGTGGGCCGTTGCTGGTCTGCTCGGAATGCTCGCTGTGGGCCTGGCAGCGTGCATGGGGTTCTTCGGGCAGGCACCGATCGCCCTGTTGGTCTTCGACACGGGCGGCGATACTGAGGTCCCGGTGCTCGTCACGTTCGACATCAGCGGATCGAACGACCCCGATGGAACGATTGTCAGTTTCGAACTCGACTTCGGCGACGGATCGACGGCGACTGGGACCGACGTATCGACTCCGATCGAGCACGAGTACACGGAGGCCGGAATCTATGTCGTGATCCTGACCGTCACCGACAACGACGGGCGGATCGGTATGGCGAACGTCACGGTGACGATCGGCCCCGTCATGATCACGTTCGCGTCTCGGCGCGCCGGTGACTACGACATCTACCGGATGCAAGCCGACGGATCGGGCCAGGGGGCTGTCGCGAACACGGCCGACGACGAGTTGTTCCCCGACCTTGTTCGACGGACGCGGGATCGCATCGCGTTCGCGGCGGAGGACGGGACGAGCTGGAACATCTGGACGATGACGGTCGCCGGCGGCAGTCAGACGCCGTTGACTACGCAGACGGCGTCGAACCAGATCCAACCGAGTTGGTCTCGGACGGGCGCCTACATTGCGTACGCGTCGAACGCCGCACAGACGCCGTCCACGACGACCTGGGAGATCTACCGGATGACGTCGACCGGCGGGAGCGCTACGAAGCTCACGACTCAATCTCCGGCCTGGGCGATTGCACCTGCGTACTCGCCGACGTCCGACGCGATCGTCTTCGTCTCCGACAAGGACGCGACAGGCCCGAGTGCACTCTGGCTCCTGCCCGCCGGCGGCGGTGCGGCGACGAAGCTATACGACTCTGCCGACACCGTACGGATCGGTGACGCTTCCCCGGCGGTGACGGGGCTCGGCACCGGGCTCGACCTTCCGGCCGGTGCCGGGATTTCGAAACCGGCTTGGTCCCCGGACGGATCGCTGATCGCCTTCTCTCGCGACCGGACGACCGGAGGGATCATCGACATCTACGTCATCAACGCGGACGGGACCGGCGCAATGACCCTCGAGCAGTACGTGGAAGCGCGGACGGGGTTGACGTTCATCAACACGATCACCAGCGACGCGCACGAGTTCTGCCCGTACTGGCTCGAGGACGAGAGCGGGATGGCGTTCGTCCGGGCCTCGGCCGGCGGCGATCCACAGATCTTCGTCGTCAGCTTCGAGACCGGCGCGGTGACGCAGCTGACGACGGCGGGAGAGAACGTCTCACCGGCTTCGAAGCGCTGACCGACCGATAGACCTCCGCGAAGGGACCGCACGGGGAGTGAGTCGACCGGCTCACTCCCCGTGTCTTGGTTCCTTTCCCCGTTTCGTTGCGAGACCGAAAACGAGCAGCGCACCGGACGCCGCCCAGAGCGGTCGATCTCCCCATCGGCTGTAGAGGCTCCGATCGCTCCGCGGAGCGATCGCCCCCCCAAGGACCGTCTCCGCGGCCGTCGATCCTACGATCTTCCCTCGAGGATCGATGATCCCGCTGATTCCTCCGTTCGCGGACTGGACGGTCCAGCGGCGGGTCTCGACCGCGCGAAAGACAGCCGCCGCAAAGTGGGCGGGCAGCTCGGAACTTCCTGCGAACCAAGCATCGTTGGTTACGATCGCCAGGATCTCCGCACCGCGGCGCACGAAGCCGCGGGCGGGGGCGGGGAACGTCGATTCAAAGCAGATCGGGGTTCCGATCGTCCCCAGCGGGGCGTGCCCGCGCCCTCGGGAGAGGTCCCGAGCGAGGAACGACTGCGCCCAGTCTCCGAGGCCGATCCGCTCCAGAAGCGCCCGCCCCGGAATGTACTCGCCGAACGGCACAGGGCGGACCATATCGTAGACGCCGGCGGTCGATCCATCCGGAGCGATCAAGACGACGGTGTTGTAGAGTGCTCGGTCGCGGATGTCGCCCGTTCCGAAGAGGATGGACGCGCCGCTCTCCGCCGCCCACGCGGTCACCCAACCGAGAAGGCGCTCGTCGCGGAGGATGAACGCCGGCAGAATCGACTCCGGAAGAACGACCAGGTCGGGCTCCGTTCGGAGCGCATCCGCCGCGAGCGCGGTGTAGCGATCCTCGAGATCCGGGAGGTTCCTCGCATCGAGTTTCACCTCCTGCGGGACCGTCGACGAAACGACCGCGACCGTTCGAGCCGGCGCTCCGTCGGGATCGAGCGGGACGAGCGCGAAGGCCGCCATCGCGCCGATGAAGACGGCCGCCGCCGCCGCGTGCCCGATCGACCGTCGCCGGATCGCCAAGTAGAGCGAGGCATTGACGGCGACGAGAAGGCCGGTGACCGACCAGGGCCCCGCGACGGACGCGGCTTGAATCATCGCTGGGACCCGATAGAGCGACAAGTACAGGGTGGAGAACCCCATGCCGAGTGGGCCGAGCGTGCGGAGCATCTCCAGAAGAACGAACAGCGCCGGGGCGACGAGCAACAGCCGGCCGTCGAACCGACCCGTTCTCCAACGGACGACGTATCCGAAGAGGCCGAATGGGACGGCGAGGCATGCGATGAGGAGGACAAAGCCGGGAACGACGAGCGGATTGAACCGGACGAGTGTCAGGATCCACCGGAGGTCGAGCGCGAAGAAGACGAGACCGAACACGAACCCGACGAGCGGTCCGCGCGTTCCCTCAAGTGCGAAGAAGAGCGGGACCAGAGCGAAGAACGCGAGAGGGAACGCACCGATCCCGGGCAACGCCCCGGCGGCGAGGACCGCCGAAGCCGCCGCCCAAAGGTACTTGTCTCGCATCGCTGCGCCCATATACTCCGATCATAGCGTCCGAGAGGAGTGCGATGCATCCAGTCCTGATCGAAGTCGGTCCGCTGACGATCCGCTACTACGGGTTGATGTACGTGATCGCGATCTCGATCGGCTTCTACCTCCTCGTTCGCGAGACCCGGCGGAAGGCTCTCTCTCTCTCAACGGAGGATCTCCTCGACCTCCTGCTGATCACGATTCCTGCGGCAATCGTCGGAGCCCGACTCTACTACGTCGTGTTCCAGTGGGCGCACTACAGTGCTCACCCGATCGACATCGTGAAAATCTGGGAAGGCGGGTTGGCGATTCACGGCGGCGTCCTCGCCGGTGCGCTTGCCGTCTACGGGTTCGCCCGATGGAAGCGCGTTCGGTTCTGGGCGCTGACCGACGCGCTCGCGCCGAGCCTCATTCTCGGACAGGCGATCGGGCGCATCGGGAACCTGATGAACGGCGACGCGTACGGGACGCCGACGACCCTGCCCTGGGGAATTCGATTCCCAGCCGACTCCCCCGTCGGGATCGCCTATCCCGGGCAAGCGACTCATCCCTCGATGATCTACGAGATGATCCTCAACGCGTTGATCTTCGCTGTGCTCTGGCGGATCCGTGGGCGCAGGCACCGCGACGGGTACGTGACGGCGCTCTATTTCATCCTCTACGCCGTCGCCCGGTCGATCGTGAGCTTCACGCGGGGCGACAGCCTCTGGTTGGGACCGATCCGCGCGGCGCACGCGATCGGCGCCCTGTTCATCATCGGGTTCGGTCTGTTCATCTGGCGCCGGCGGCTCTACCGTCGGGACGCTACGCCCGGAATCGGTCCCCGAGGTAGACCCTCCGAGCGGTCGGGTCGCTGAGGATCTCCGCGGGAGTCCCGGCGACGATCAGGCGCCCGTTGTCGATCAGGTACGCGTGATCCGTGATCGATAGCGTGTCCCGCACATTGTGGTCGGTGATGACGATCCCGATCCCCCGTTCTCGAAGAGCGAGGATCTGGGACTGCAGATCGGAGATCGAGATCGGATCGATCCCCGAGAACGGTTCATCGAGGAGAACGAAGCGCGGCGATGTCGCGAGCGACCGAGCGATCTCCAAGCGGCGGCGCTCTCCGGACGAAAGCGAGCCGGCTTGTCGCCGCCGAAGTGCGCTGAGGCCGAACTCATCGAGCAGCTCGTCGCGTCGGCGGGGCGAGCCGGCTCCCGCCGCTCCCTCCAGGGCGATGTCGATGTTCTCCTCCGCGGTCGCGTGGGAGAAGACCGACGGTTCCTGCGGCAGATACCCGATCCCAAGCCGGGCGCGCCGGAAGAACGGCATCTCCGAGATTTCGAGACCGTCGAGCCGTACGCAGCCGGCATCGGCAGCGATGAATCCGATCACCATGTAGAACGTCGTCGTCTTCCCGGCACCATTCGGCCCGAGGAGGCCGATGATTCGCCCTCGCTCCGCTGTAAGCGACAGGGAATCGACGACCGTTCGTCCCCCGTACCGCTTGACGAGATCGATCGTCTCAAGCGCCATCGGGCGGCTCCCTCTCCAGTGAGTCCAAGTCGATCCGGACGGTGACACCGCCGCGGGCCGTCCACCCGCTCGACGTCCACTCGACCGACCGTGCCGCGATCGTTCCCCCGCGGAACGTCCCGTCCACCTCGCCGGAGAGGACGACGCGTTCGCCGGCGGTATCGGTCTCGAGCCGAGCGCACCGGAAGGTCCCATCCTCGGACTCGATTCGGACGTTCCCCGCGATTGTCACCACGCCGTCGGCCTCCTCGGCTGCGTCTCCGTTCACCCGGATCGGCGGGTCCCGGGTGATCGTCGCGGCGACCCCATCGCTGAGGACCGTCTGCCTTGAGCCGATCCGATACGCGAACCGAGCGGCCTCGATCGACAGGCCGGAGAGAACCATGGTGACGGCGTTCGCGGACAGCTGGCGCCCCGCCTCATCCCAGACGATCTCCTCGGTCTGCAGGCGGAGCCCGTCCTCGCGCTCGACCGTCACCGCCCCGGACAGGCGCCGATCATCGGCCCGGTAGACGAGCCGGTCGGCCGTGACCGCCAGGCGGCCGGCATCGTCGGGGAACGAGAGCCTGATTGGCGACAGATTCCCAACGCCGTCGACCAGATCGCCGTGTTCGGCCTGCGCTTCCCACGCCGGGTCCCCATACGCGTCGTAGCCGAACAAGGCGATCCCTGCGGCCGCGCTCGGGGGTCCACTCGCTGCCGGGGCCGGATCGCCGAGGCGGAGAAGGAGGGCGATCCCGCCTACGAGGAGAAGGAAGACGAGAGCGAGCGTCGCTCGGCGCATGATCGCACGAACCCACGAAAAAGTGGTTGGGGAGCCAAGAACCTCGAGGAGAACTCGGGGTGAAACTGAACGCCGACGAACCACGGATGATCGGGGATCTCCATGATCTCCACGAGGGAATCGTCGGGCGACGTCGCCGCAACGCGCATTCCGGCGCTCTCGAAACGGTCTCTGTAGTCCGGGTTGAACTCGTATCGGTGCCGATGGCGCTCCCGAATCCGTTCGGCGCGGTAACAGGCCCGGCTGATCGTTCCCTCGCGCAGCAGCGCCTCATACGCCCCGAGCCGCATCGTTCCGCCCTTCTGGACCACTCTAACCTGATCTTCGAGGAGGGTGATCACCGGATAGGGCGTCGCCGGGGCGAACTCCGAGCTGTTCGCCCCTCGAAGGGACAGCCGGTTGCGGGCGAACTCGATCACGGCGCACTGCATGCCGAGGCAGATCCCGAAGAACGGAATTCCTTCGGTCCGGACGTACTGCACCGCCTCAATCTTCCCCTCGATGCCCCGGTCGCCGAACCCTCCGGGAATGAGGATTCCGTCGACATTCGATAGATGATCCGCCGGACTGTCGGCGGTGATCGAATCGGACGAGATCCACTCCACGTCGACGCCGAGATCCTCGGCCGCCCCGGCGTGGACGAACGCCTCGCGGATGCTGATATAGGAGTCTTTCAACTCGACGTACTTCCCGACGATGCCGACCCGAACGCGCTGCTGCGGTGACTCCGTGCGCCGCAGCTGGTTCGTCCAGTCGCCGAGATCGGGCCTGCGTCGTGTCAAGCCGAGCCCCTCGGCGATCCGGTCCGACAACCCTTCCGCGTCGAGCGTCAACGGAGCATGGTAGATCGAGGGAAGATCCGGGTCCTCGATGACATTCTCCCGGGCGACATCGCAGAAGAGCGCGATCTTCTCCTTGACGCCCGGAGAGAGCGGGCGGTCACATCGCGCCACGATCGCGGTCGGCTGGATCCCGATCGCTCGAAGCTCCTTGACACTGTGCTGGGTCGGCTTCGTCTTGAACTCATCGGACGTCGAGAGGTGCGGCAGGAGCGTCAGGTGGACGAAGAACGTATCGGTTCTCGGCAGCTCGTCTTTGATCTGGCGTAGCGCCTCCAAGAACGGGAGGCCCTCGATGTCGCCGACCGTTCCGCCGACCTCGACCACGCCGATCTCTGCGTCCGCCTCTTCGAGCGGCCTGCGGATGAGCCGCTTGATCTCGTCCGTGATGTGCGGGATGACCTGGACCGTCCTTCCGAGGAACGCCCCGATCCGCTCGTTCCGTATGACGTTCCAGTAGACCTGCCCTGTGGTGAAATAGTTCGCGGCGGAGAGCGGCTCGTCGAGGAACCGTTCGTATCGGCCGATGTCGAGATCGGTCTCCTTCCCGTCGTCAGTGACGAACACCTCCCCGTGCTCGTACGGATTCATCGTCCCGGCATCGACGTTCACGTACGGATCGATCTTCTGCAGCGTGACCCGGTAGCCCTGGAGCTTGAAGAGCAGCCCGATCGACGCAGCGACGACGCCCTTTCCGAGCCCGGATAGGACCCCGCCGGTAACAAAGATGTACTTGCGCAACGCGGTGCCCCCCCTCGTTTGAACGGACATACCGCGACCGGAATCGGCCACCGGCTCCATAGGATACGAAACGGGGAAAATGCGTGCAAGAACGGACGTCCCCTAGATCGCGGGTTATTGAGGACGATTGGGCTTTGTGCTATAATCGGCTTCCGACCCCGTATAGCCCATGAGTACTGTGAAAGGATCAATGTGCCATGTTGAGGACTATCCTTGAGGCGTTGTTTTTTCTCGATTGCTTCGCCCTGATGGGGCTCGTCTTGCTGCAGATGAGCGAGCACTCCGGTCTGGGAGGGGCGTTCGGCTCCGGGATGTCCAGCACGGTCTTCGGTCGCGATGAAATCAAGGATCCGAAGCGCACGCTCACCGTTGCCCTTGCCGCCGCGTACATGCTATTGGGGTTCATCCTGTCGATTCTATGACGGTTCGAGGAGGGAGGATCCGTGCCACTCATTGAGGTAAAGAATCTCAAGACCTACTTCTACACGGAAGACGGGGTCGTCCGTGCCGTCGACGGCGTGGACTACACCATCGAGCAGGAGAAGACGCTCGGGGTGGTCGGTGAAAGCGGCTGCGGGAAGTCGGTGACCGCGTTGTCGATCATGGGGCTCGTCCAGATGCCGCCGGGCAAGATCGAAAACGGCGAGATCCTCTTCCACCGGGAACGCGACGGCAAGGTCCTCGATCTGACCAAGTTCCCGCCGAAGGGACACGTGATGCGATCGATCCGGGGCAACGAGATCGCCATGATCTTCCAGGAGCCGATGACTTCCCTCAATCCCGTCTACACGATCGGCAACCAGATCATGGAGGCAATCATCCTCCACCAGCGGCTGAAGAAGGGGGAAGCGAAGAAGAAGGCGATCGAGATGCTCCGCGCCGTCGGCATTCCACTCCCCGAACAGCGCGTCGACGAATACCCGCACCAGCTGTCGGGGGGGATGCGCCAGCGGGCGATGATCGCGATGGCCCTCTCCTGCAACCCCTCCTTGCTGATCGCCGATGAACCGACGACGGCGCTGGATGTGACGATCCAGGCGCAGGTGCTCGAGCTGATGAACGCTCTGCAGAAGGACTTCCGAGCGGCGATCCAGTTCATCACGCACGATCTGGGGGTCATCGCCGGGATGGCGAATGACGTTGTCGTCATGTACCTTGGCCGGATCGTCGAGGGGTCGACGGTGGGCGAGGTCTTCCATAACCCGAAGCATCCGTACACGCAGGGGCTCATGAACTCGATCCCGTCCCTCGTCGCGCGGAAGGAGCGGCTCGAGCCGATCAAGGGAGTCGTTCCGGACCCGTTCGAAGTCCCTGAGGGATGCGGATTCGAGCCGCGCTGCCCGCACGCGATGGAGATCTGCAAGACGCAGGCTCCGCCGTTGAAGGACGTCGCACCGGCCCACACCGCCGCCTGCTGGCTGTACGAATAGGAGAGGTGATCGAGTTTGGCATCTGACAACATCCTGCTCGAGGTCAAGGGTCTGAAGAAGTACTTCCCGGTTCGCAAGGGCGTTCTGCGGCGCGTGGTGGCTCACGTCAAGGCAGTCGACGACATCGACATGTTCATCAAGGAGGGGGAGACCCTCGGCTTGGTGGGCGAGAGCGGGTGCGGCAAGACGACCGCCGGGCGATCGATCCTCCGCTTGATCGAGCCGACGGAGGGGGAGATCCTCTTCCGGAGCAAGAAGCTGGCGCGCTCAGGAGAGGAGTACCGGGAAGTCGACGTAGCGGCGGCGACCCGAAAACTGCTCAAGGCGCTGCGCCGCGATATGCAGATCATCTTTCAAGATCCGTATTCATCGCTGAACCCGCGGATGACGGTCGGGGCGATCATCGGGGAGCCGCTGCTCGTCCACGGAATGGCGCGCGGAACCGAGCGCGAGGACCGTGTCCGCGAGTTGCTCGCCGCCGTCGGCCTGAAGCCCGATCACATGAAGCGCTACCCGCACGAGTTCTCCGGCGGACAACGACAACGGATCGGCGTCGCCCGCGCCCTGGCGCTTGACCCGCAGCTGATCATCTGCGACGAACCAGTCTCGGCCCTCGATGTGTCGATCCAAGCGCAGGTCTTGAACCTCCTCGAGGACCTCCAGGGAGAGTTCGGGCTGACGTACCTGTTCATCGCCCACGATCTCTCCGTCGTCAAGCACATCAGCGATCGTGTGGCCGTCATGTACCTGGGAAAGGTCGCCGAGCTCTGTGCGACCGAACGGCTGTTCGTCGACCCGAAGCACCCGTACACCGAGGCGCTGATGTCGGCGGTTCCGGTCCCTGACCCGGACTACCACGTGGAGCGGATCCTGCTCGAGGGGGACGTCCCGAGTCCGGTGAACCCGCCGTCGGGATGCTACTTCCACCCGCGCTGTCGCTACGCCAAGGACATCTGCAAGACGGACGCGCCGGTCTACCGGGACCTCGGCAACGAGCACTTTGTGACGTGTCACTTCGGGGACACGCTCGATCTCCAGCCGATTCGAAATCGATGAGCCGAGTCCTCCTCGGCACGCGCAACGACGGGAAGATTGCGGAAGTCCAGGAGCTCCTCGCCGGCCTCGCCGGTCTGGAGTTCCTGACGTCTTCTCAGGTGCCGTTCTCGCAAGTGGAGGAGACGGGGACCACATTCCTCGAGAACGCGCTGCTCAAAGCGCGGGCGATCGGGGAGGAGACGGGGCTTCCGGTCCTTGCCGAGGACGCCGGCCTCGAAGTCCCGGCGCTCGGAGGGGACCCCGGGGTCCGATCGGCCCGCTACGCCGGTGAGCCGGTCGACTACGGGAAGAACAACGAGCTGTTGCTGCGCCGGCTGGCGGCGGTCGACGATCGACGCGCGCGGTTCGTGGCGGTCGCGGCCCTCCGAATCCCCGATGGACAGATTTTCGTAGCGACCGGCGTCCTCTGCGGGCGAGTCGCTCGCGTACCGTCGGGCGCCGGTGGATTCGGGTACGACCCGCTGTTCGTACCCAACGGTGAGGAGCGGACGCTCGCCGAGCTCTCGCTTCACAACAAGAACCAGATCAGCCACCGGCGGCGCGCGATCGGCCGGATCCGCTGGGTCCTCGAGGACCTCGTATCGACCGGCGAGCTGTGAGCGCCTACTCCGATGCCTTGGCGTACGCTTCGATCGCCCGCCGCTGATCGGCAGTCAGCCGCCCCGGAACCTCGATTGTCACCTCAACGAGATGGTCGCCCTTTCCGTTCCCCCGGTGCAGATTCGGGATCCCCTTCCCACGCAAGCGGAAGACCGTTCCCGATTGAGTTCCTGGAGGGATCGTCACCGTCTCCCCCCCCCACAGCGTTTGCACGGTGATCCTCGCGCCCAGCGCGGCTTGCGGAAATGAGATCGCCTGCGTCGAGCGGATGTCCCGGCCGTCACGGCGGAACGTCGGGTGGGGAATGATCTCGATCACGATGAACAAGTCTCCGTTCGGCCCGCCGCTGAGGCCGCCGTTTCCCTGTCCTCGCAGGCGGAGCCGGGATCCCGTGTCGACGCCAGCGGGGACGGAGATCGAGATCTTGCTCCTCTCCTTGACTCGCCCGTTTCCGTGGCAGCGGCGGCAGGGCCGATCGATCACCTCTCCCGCGCCGTCGCAGGCCGGACAGGCGCGGAGGGTGACGAAACTCCCGAGGAGGCTCTGCTGACGGTACTCGATCTGTCCACGGCCGCTGCACTCGCCGCACGGCCGTTTTGACGATCCGGGCTCCATGCCGGTCCCCGAGCACACATCGCACGCGACGAGGCGGGGGACGGTCAGCGTCATCTTGGAGCCGTGTGCGGCGTCCTCGAGGGTGATCCGGAGGCGATACTCGATATCCTCCCCTCGGTGAGCCCGTTGGCGGTGCGCTGCGCCGGCATGCGGGCTCCCCCCCTGCCGGAAGAAGAGATCGAACAGATCGTCGAACCCGCCGAACCCGAACTCCTGGTACGCTTGCCGCGCGCGCCGGAAGTCAGTCCCATCGAACGTGAACCCCTGATCGGGGCCGGCGTGGCCGTAGCGGTCGTACTGCGAGCGCTTCTGCGGATCCGACAGGACCTCGTAAGCTTCGGCGACGCGCTTGAACTCCGTCTCGGCCCGCGGTCGATCCGCCGGGTTTCGATCCGGATGAAGCTCCTTCGCCTTTTGGCGGTAGGCCTTCTTGATCTCGGCGTCGGGTGCATCCCGAGAGACGCCGAGGACCTCGTAGTAATCCCTGTTCGACACGTCAGCCCCTCGTTGTGCAGCTACTTCTCTTCGTATTCGGCGTCGATGTACTCACCGTTCTCGTCCGGCGCCGCCTCCGAGCCGCCGGCCGCGGTGTCGTCCTCCGGCGACGACGTCCGAGCGCCCGAGCCAGAGTCCTGGTACGCCTGCGAGACGATCGACTGGGAGCTCTTCGTCAGATCGTCGATCGCCCGTCGAAGGCCGGCCGCGTCGTCGTCCCGATCGAGCCTCTCCCGCAAGTGACGGATCTTGTCCTCAACCTCGCTACGCTGCTTCGAGGTGACTTTCTCGCCAAGGTCGCTCAGCGCCTTCTCAACCGAGTAGATCAACTGATCGGCGCGGTTTCGCAGCTCGACGAACTCGGCCTTCTTCTTGTCCTCATCGGCGTGCTCCTCCGCTTCCTTTCTCATGCGATCGATCTCGCTCTCATCAAGCCGCGAGGTGTCCTTGATCGTGATCGACGAGCTCTTGCCGGTCGCCTTGTCCTTCGCCGTCACGTGAAGAATCCCGTCCGCGTCGATGTTGAACGTGACGTCGATCTGCGGCACGCCGCGGGGGGCCGGCGGGATTCCCGTCAGCTGGAACTTCCCCAACGACTTGTTGTCCGCCGCCATCTTGCGCTCTCCCTGCACGACGTGGATCTCGACCGCCGGCTGGCTGTCCTCGGCCGTGCTGAACGTCTTTGTCTTCTCGGTCGGGATCGTCGTGTTTCGCTCGATTAGTGGCGTCGCCACGCCGCCGAGGGTCTCGATCGAGAGGGTCAGCGGGGTCACGTCCAGAAGAACAATCTCGTCGACTTCGCCGGCGAGGACGCCCGCTTGGATCGCCGCCCCGGCGGCGACGACCTCGTCGGGGTTGATCTCGCGATTGATCTTCCCGGGAATCCGCTGGGCGATCAGCTGCTGGACCTTCGGGATTCGGATCGATCCTCCGACGAGAACGACCTGATCGATGTCGTCCGCTCCCTTCGAGGCTTCCCGAAGCGTTGCGTCCACAATCTGGATCGTCCGCTGGAGGTAGTCATCGATCATCGACTCGAACTTGGCGCGGCTCAGTTTCTTCTCGAGGTGCTTCGGCCCGCTTGCGTCCGCAGTGATATACGGCAGGTTGATCGTTGTCTCCATTCGGCTGGAGAGTTCCTTCTTCGCGGACTCCGCTGCGTCCCGAACGCGTTGGAGCGCGCTCGGATCCTTCGAGAGGTCGATGCCGGTGTCCTTGCGGAACTCCTCGATGAGCCAGTCGACGATCCGTTGATCGAAGTCGTCCCCGCCCAAGCGGGTGTCCCCGTCCGTGGCGCGCACGTCGAAGACACCGTCTCCGATCTCCAGAATCGACACATCGAACGTCCCGCCGCCCAAGTCGTAGACGAGGATCGTCTGGTCGGAGCCCCTTTCCAGGCCGTACGCCAAGGCGGCGGCCGTCGGCTCGTTGATGATCCGCATCACTTCGAGCCCCGCAATCCGTCCCGCGTCCTTCGTCGCCTGCCGTTGGGCGTCATTGAAGTACGCCGGGACGGTGATGACGGCCTTGGTCACCTTCCTGCCCAGGTGCGCTTCGGCGTCGGCCTTCAGCTTTTGCAGAAGCATCGCCGAGATCTCCTCGGGCGAGTACTCCTTCGCTTGACCGTCGGTCCGAATCGTCACGCGGTGGTCCGTTCCCATCTCACGCTTGATCGAGGAGACCGTGTTCTGCGGATTGGTGATCGCTTGGCGCTTGGCGAGGCGCCCGACGAGGCGTTCCCCCGCCTCGGTGAACGCGACGACCGACGGGGTCACCCGCTCTCCTTCGGCGTTGTTGATGATCTCCGGCGTCCCGCCTTCGAGGACGGCGACGCAGGAGTTCGTCGTACCTAAGTCAATCCCGATGATCTTTTCTTTCATGTCTCATCTACCTCCGTCTGTTCGCCGGCGCCCCGACTGACGGAGACCTTGCTTGCGCGAAGGATCCGTTCCTTTCGGGTGTATCCCGGCGAGAACTGCTCGACGATTGTGTTCTTCGGGCGATCGCTCTCCACGCAGAGCAACGCTTCGTGCATCGCCGGATCGAACGCGTCCCCGACCGCTGAGATCGGGCGGACACCATGCTTCTTAAGTATCTGATCGAACTGAGCGAAGATCTGCTCGACTCCAGCGACGAACGCGTCGACGTTTCGATCGTCCGCGTGCGCGGCGAACGCCCTCTGCAGATTGTCGTACAGGGGGAGGAAATCGAGGATCACCCGGTCGGCGGTCCGTTCGGCCCCCGCGGCCGCGTCACGCGCGGCGCGCTTCTTGTAGTTCTCGAATTCGGCCTGGAGCCGCTGGAGCCGCTCCACATAGGTCGCCGCGTCCTCCGGCGAAGCTTCACCGGCCGGCGCCTCCGCCGCTGTATCGGCCGGCCGAACACTGCATGGCTGGTCGATCGGTCTCTCTTTCTCTTCCGTCATACCACATCCCTCTCTAGCGCCTTAGCGCTTGCCGTGACGAGCAGCGTCTCCAACCGATTCGCGATGTAGCTCGTCATCGACAGCGCGCGTCCGTAATCCATCCACAGTGGAGCAATGACGCCGAGCACGCCCGCGTGGGGGCGGAATTCGCAGCTGACAACGCTGAACTCCTCGAGCCCGGGGAGCGCGATATCGCCGATATTCACGACGAGTCCCCGTCGCTCCCCACGAGCGGCGCGGAGCGCTTCGATGAACGCTCCTTCATCTTGAACAGCGCGACTCAATCCCGCGAACCGATCCATCGCTCGGTCGGAGATGACCTCCTGAAGGGACTCCGCCAAGTTCAGCAACCCTTCGAAGTGCGTCCGCTGCTGCATGCGCCGGCCGAGCAGTCGGCTGAGGGCGATGAGCGCCTGGCTTGTCGTTCGCTCGTACCATCCGTCCGGGCTATCGGTCCCGGCCCGCGCCCGGACTTCTTCGAGCGCCGCTCCCCGGAGGGTTTCGTTGATCGTGTCCATCACGTGGCGGACTTCATCCGGCGAAAGGTCGTCCTCGAGCGGGATCAACCCGTGCTCCACGACGCCGATGTCGCAGACGACCGCGATGAACATGATCCCGTTCCCAACTCGGATCATCATCACCCGGTCCAAACGGGCCTCCTCCAGTCGTGGCGGGAGGATGAACCCCGCGTACCCTGTCAGGTTGCTGAGAAGAAACGCGGTCTGGCGAATCGTCTCTATGACGTCGACGCATCTCGTTGTGTAGGTCTCGACGATCTCCAGACGATCCTGCCGCGTCAGGTCGGACAGATCGAGGAGCCAATCGACGAAGAACCGATACCCTTTCTTCGTCGGGATCCTCCCCGACGAGGAGTAGGGCTTCTCGATGTACCCGCCCGCCTCGAGGTCGTTCATGTCGTTCCGGACGGTCGCCGAGCTCACCGGCATCCCGTAGTCCTCGAGGATCATCCGCGACGAGACCGGCTCCCGATAGCGGATGTAGCGGTCGACAATCTCCTTCAGAATCAGGCGTTGCCGCTCCGGAAGGTCGGACGCCCGTTGCTTAGCACTCACCATGGTCGTCTGCTAATAGTAGCTGAGGCCCGGCCCTCTGTCAATGGAAGGAATCCTCCATTGACCGATCGACCGATTTGCTCTATGATGCCTGTACAATGAACAGAGCCAAGGGGTGCGCCATCGTTCGAGTCGACGACGGACTCCGAAGCTCTTTCTACTACTGGTTTAGCTGACGGCGTTCTCCCCCGTGCCACGTTCGGCAGGGTGAGAAGGCCGTGTGCGACTACAGGCGATGCCTGTGGTCGTTTTCTTTTTCGTAAGGAGGTGAACGAATCGATCGGTCGAAGGCGAGACGAACAAGGGACCGCCGCGACACGGCGTTGGCCGACAGAACGTCGCGGCGGTCGGACGGACGCCCAATCGGGGCGTCGGGCCGGAGTCCGATTCCGGCCCCCTAGGATACCCGGAAAGGGGAGAGAGTGAACAGCAAACGGTTGTTGATCGTTGGGTTGGTTGTCTTCGGGTTGATCGGCGCGGCGGCGATCGCCGCCCCGATCCAGATCGGCATCTGCAAGATCGTCGAGCACCCAGCGCTCGATGCGGTCGAGCGCGGCGTGATCGATGCGCTCGCTGCGGCGGGGTTCGTTTCGGATCGAGACGTGGTCTTCCTCTTGGCGAGTGCCCAAGGCGACCCGAACAACGCCGTCCCGATCGCCCAGAGCTTCCGATCGCAGGGAGTCGGCATGGTCGTCGCGATCTCGACGCCGATGGCGCTCGCGGCCGCCGAGGTCTTTCGTGACACGCAGCTCCCGATCGTCTTCTCCGCCGTGACGGACCCAGTCGCCGCGGGCCTGGTGGAAAGTGCGGTCGATCCGAGCCGGAACGGGAACGTCACCGGCGTCTCCGACCTGATCGACGTGGCGGGGGATTTGGCGCTCCTGAAGGAGCTGTCCCCTGCCGTTCGGCGGATCGGGATTGTGTACAACCCCGGGGAGGCGAACTCGGATCAGCTGACCCGCCTCGCCCTCGAAGCGGCGCCCGGCCTCGGGCTGACGGTGGTGACGGCGATCGCTGACACGACGGCGAACGTGCCGATGGCCGCGCAGTCGCTCATCGGGCGCGTCGACGCGTTCTACGTCACGACGGACAACACGGTCGTCTCCGCGATCGATGCGGTCATTGCAGCCGCGGAGGCGTCGGGCGTTCCGTTCCTGATGGCGGATCCGACGAGCCTCGAGTTCGGGCCGGTGCTCGCCACGGGGTTCGACTACTACCGTCACGGGTTGATCACGGGCGCCTTGATCGTGGAGATCCTCTCCGGCCTCCGGCCGGACGCGCTCCCCGTGATCTACCAGAGCGGCGCCGAGATCCATGTGAACCTCGATGCCGCCGGTAAGATCGGATTGACGGTCCCCTCGTCGATCCTCGGGCGCGCGGCGGGCTTGTTCGTCGGCGGGCGGGCGTGGAGCCCGGCTGAGGGGAACTGAGAGAACGGGGAGGAGCGAGGGCGATGGCCGCAATCCTGTTGCATGCTGCAGAACAAGGGCTGGTCTACGGAATCGCCGCCCTGGGGGTGTTCATCACCTATCGAATCCTGGCGTTTCCCGACCTGACGGTCGACGGGAGTTTCGTTACCGGAGCGGCCGTCGCCTCCTCCCTCCTCGTCTATTCCCGGTTCGATCCGGTCTCGGTGATGGCGATTGCGTTCGCCGCAGGGGCGCTCGCCGGCCTGATCACCGGCGTTCTGAACACTCGACTCGGCATCAAGGACCTCCTCGCCGGTGTCCTGACGATGATCATGCTCTACTCGATCAACCTGCGAATCATGGGGCGGCCGAACATCTCGCTCCTCCGGGTCGAGACGCTCACCCGGGCGGTCGGCCGTTCGGTTCCGTGGCTGGGGGACGCGTCTGTCCTCGTCTTCCTGGCGATCGTCGTCATCGCCGTGAAGCTCCTGCTGGACCTCTTCTTCCGGACGGAGATCGGACTCGCGCTCCGCGCCACGGGCGACAACGAGGCGATGATCGTTGCGCACGGGGTCAACCCGAAGACGATGAAGATGGTCGGCCTGGCCGTGTCCAACGGGTTGGTCGCGCTCTCCGGCGGGCTGGTTGCGCACTACAGCGGGTTCGCCGACGTCGGCATGGGGCTGGGGACGATCGTGACCGGTCTGGCGGCCGTCATCATCGGAGGCTCGCTCATCCGATCGCGCCGGATCGGCTGGATGACCGCGAGCGTCCTCATCGGATCGCTGATCTACCGGACGGCCGTGATGCTCGCGCTGCGGTACGGGTACATCGTCGGCTTCCAAGCGAGCGATCTGAAGCTCGTGACGTCGTTGCTCGTCGTCGTCGCGCTCGTCGTCCCGGCGATCCGGGGACGCCTGATGCGGAGAGTGGACGCATGCTCGTCCTAGATCGCGTGCGGCGCGTCTTCCAGTCCGGGCCGGACCGCGTCGTCGCCCTCGGTGGGATCGATCTCGAACTGGCGGCCGGCGACTTCCTGACCGTGATCGGATCGAACGGCGCAGGGAAGACGACGCTTCTCAACGTCATCGCAGGCGTCATCCCGCCGACCGAGGGGAGGATCCGGATCGGCGGGATCGATGTCACAGCGGTCTCCGCGCACCGCCGGGCTCGCCGGTGCGCTCGGATCGTCCAGAACCCGCTTACGGGTACGGCGCCCTCGATGACGATCGCTGAGAACCTCGCGATCGCTTCCCGACGATCGGGCCGGCGGCTCCGTTGCGCCATCGACCGACATCGCCGGTCCGAGATGGCCGAGATGCTGAGGACACTCGGGATGGGTCTCGAACGGCGGCTCGACGATCCGGTTCAGCTCCTCTCCGGGGGGGAGCGTCAAGCGCTGACGGTCGTGATGGCGACGCTCGCTCGTCCGGACCTCCTCCTCCTCGACGAGCACACCGCCGCCCTCGATCCGGCGAACGTCGCCCGGATCGCCCGCCTGACGCGAGCGTTCATCGAGGACCTGGGGATTACGACGATCATGATTACTCACAACATGGAACAGGCCCTCGAACTCGGGAACCGCCTGATGATGATGCACAAAGGGGAGATTGTCTGCGATCTCGCTGGGGAAGAGAAGCGCCGGGCATCCGTCGGACAGCTCGTCGAGTGGTTCACCGCATCGCACATCGCCGACGACGAACTCCTTCTCGAGCGCAGCCACTGAGCAAGAGGCACGTGCGTCCGCGAGCGTCTCGGTCGCTCAGGCTCCGCGTCCGCAGCACTTCTTGTACTTCTTCCCGGAACCGCACGGGCACGGCTCGTTTCGCCCCGGCTCGGACTCGACGCGGCGAGGGGCGCGGGGGGCGGGAGCATCGAGTGCGGTCGATGTGACAGCCCCCTCGGCGGCCGGGCGGACGTAGCGGACGTCCGGTACGGGACGTCCCGGAGCGGGTTCGCTCGACACGGAGAGGCGCGGATGCAGCAGCGTGCGGACGATCTTCTCCGCGGTATGAGCGAGCATCTCCTGGAACATGGTGAACGACTCCCGCTTGAAGGCGACAAGCGGGTCTGTCCCCGCAAGCGCTGTCCACCCGATCCCTCCCTTCAGATCGTCGAGGTTGTAGAGGTGCGTCCGCCACGCCTCGTCGATCGTCATCAGGATCAGGTATCGGGAGAGGAGCGGGAACGGCGCCCCGATCCGCTCCTTCTGGCGGCGGAGCACTGCATCGAGGTGATCCGTCGCCGCGGCGGCGAGATCGCGGATCGAGTCCCCAGGCAACTGCGGGGATTCCAGCGGCGCGAAGAAGTCCAGTTCGCGGGCGAGCCCGTCCAGGTTCCACTCGTCCCGGGGCGTCGATCCGGGCGCGTGCGCAGCGACGAGCCGCTCCGCAAACTCCTCGAACAAGTCGTGGAGGTACTCGTCGAGGTCGGCCTCGGCCTCCTCGGTCAGCGCCTCGACCCCCGCCGTCCGGGACGGGAGGAGGAAGCGGTCCCGGAGCGCGTAGATCGCGCCGCGTTGACGGGCGAGGACGAGGTCGTACTCCAACAGACGCTTTCGGATCTCGAAGTTGCGCCCCTCGACGCGCTTCTGAGCCCGCCGGATGGCACCGGTCAGGAGGGAGTGCTCGATCGCCTCTCCCTCCTGCATGCCGACCCGCTCCATGATCGAGCCGATCCGCTCTCCGCCGAAGATCCGCAGGAGGTCGTCCTCCAGCGAAAGGTAGAACTGGCTCGATCCGGGGTCTCCCTGCCGTCCCGCGCGTCCCGCGAGCTGGTTGTCGATCCGGCGCGACTCGTGCCGCTGGCAGCCGACGACATGAAGGCCGTCCAGCCCCGCGACGCCGTCTCCGAGCTTGATGTCGGTTCCCCGTCCGGCCATGTTCGTGGCGACCGTGATCGCGCCCTGCTGGCCCGCATCGGCGACGATCTCGGCCTCCTTCTCGTGGTACTTGGCGTTCAGAACGTGGTGCGCGAGCTTGCGGGCGGTCAAGAGCCGCGAGAGGCGCTCGGACTTCTCGATCGAGTTGGTCCCGATCAACACCGGGCGTCCGGCTTCGTTCATCGACAGGACCTCATCGGCGATCGCCTCGAACTTCGCCTTCTCGGTCCGAAAGATCCGATCCGGCTTCACCTCTCGAATCAGCGGGCGATTCGTCGGAATGACCAAGACCGGGAGGGCGTAGATCTGCTCAAACTCGTCCTCCTCGGTCTTCGCCGTCCCCGTCATGCCGCAGAGGCCCCTGTAGAGCTGGAAGTAGTGCTGGAGCGTGATCTGCGCCAGCGTCTGGGACTCGCGCTGGATCGGGATCCGTTCCTTCGCCTCGAGCGCTTGATGAAGGCCGTCCGAGTACCGACGATCGGGCATCAATCGTCCGGTGAACTCGTCGACGATCATGACCCGCCCGTCCTTCACGATGTAGTGGTCCTCCCGCTCGAAGAGGTGGAGGGCGCGCAGCGCCGTCTCGAGGTGATGAAGGGTCTCGGTCTGATCGGGCGAGAACAGGTTCTCCACATCGAGGAGCTTCTCCGCCTTCTGGATCCCCGGGTCGGTCAGCGTCAGCCGCCGGGATTCCTCGTCGATCTCGAAGTCCTCGTCCCGCCGGAAACGCGGCGCGAGTCCGGCGAACTTCCGATACCGGTCGATCGACTCGGCCGTTGATCCGGAGATGATCAGCGGAGTTCGTGCTTCGTCGATCAGGATGTTGTCGATCTCGTCAACGATCGCGAAATCGAGCGCGCCTTGGACCTTCTGGTCGGAGAACAGGACCATATTGTCGCGCAGGTAGTCGAACCCGAACTGGTTGTTCGTCCCGTAGGTGATGTCGGCCTGGTACGCCGCCTGGCGCTCTTCGGGCGACGAGTCCTCCTGGAGGAGCCCGACCGAGAGGCCGAGGAACTCGTAGATCGGTCCCATCCACTCGCGGTCCCGCCGGGCGAGGTAATCGTTGACCGTGACGACGTGAACCTTCCCGACGAGCGCGTTCAGATACGCCGGGAGTGTGGCGACGAGTGTCTTCCCCTCCCCGGTCTGCATCTCGGCGATTCGGCGGTCATCGAGCGTGAGCGCTCCGACGATCTGGACATCGAACGGCCGCATCCCGACGGTCCGCTCGGCGGCCTCCCGCACGACGGCGAACGCCTCGATCCGGAGGTCCCGCCGCGTTTCTCCGGCCTGCAAACGTCCGCGGAATGCATCGGTCCGCGCCCGCAATTCATCGTCGGAGATCCCGGCGATCCCGTCGGCCAACGCGTTGACCGCGGCGAGTTCCCGGTTGTAGCGCCTCAACTGCTGAGCATTCGTCTGGCCGAGGAGGTAGTCGACGGCCTTGCGGATCGTGTCGATGGCCATGGAGGATCAACGGGTCAGTATAGGAGCGGGATTCCCGAACTGCAACCGGCTACGGCGCGCTCGGCAGCTCGCCGAGCTTCGCCAGGACGGTCTGGCGCTGCTGAGTCAGCCCGTCGATCCTCTCCCGCAGCTGGCCGTACTCGGCGTACGACAGAGTCGCGGTCTGAGAGAGCCGACGCTCTGCGGCCCGGAGCTCTACGTCGATCGCGTTGAGCGCTGCCTGGAAGTGCTTTCTGGCGTTCACCGGCATCGCTCGAGCCTGGAAGATGTTCCCCAGCGCGATGTGGGCGAGCGCGAATGACGGGTCCCTCGCGACGAGCGCATCGAGAAGAGCGACCCCTTTGGTCGGGTCCTCGCGATAGACGATCATCGCCTGAATGTAGCGAGCCTGGACCTCCGTCTCCCGATGCGGATGACTCGCGAGGAGCAGCTCGACGGCCTCCCGCGCGGCTCCGGTCCGGCCGAGGTTCGCGGCGACGTTCGCGTACGCCAAGTAGGCCTTCTCGTCGGTGAACCGCGTCAGACAGCGCTCGAGATTCTCGAACGCCTCTTCGTATCGGCCGAGCCGCAGCTGCGCCGTCGCCAGATAGTAGTACGTGTGCCTCGGACAGAAATCGAACGCGATGCTGCGGGTGAAGAGCGCCTCGGCCTGGTGGACTCGTCCGAGCTGGAGTTGCTTCGTCCCCTCCCCCATCAGCACGTTCGCCGCCAAGTCTCGGGCGGCGACGATCGACACGAAGAGGCCGCCCGCCGCGATCGCTACGAGCGCAGCGCGGAGGGCGCGCCGACGGAGAACGACCTCGACCGACGCGGCATTCCCGTACGCGCGGGAGAACGCGATTCCGAGGACGACGACGCCCGCGAGCGACGATGAAGGAAGATGAGCGGGGAAGCTGACGAGCGCGTGCACAAAGAGCGAGACCAGCCCCGCGGCATAGAGGAGGAGATCGAATCGATCCGCCTCGTCGGCGTTCCGCCGGAGGCGGCGCCACAGCGAGACGACGAGCGTTCCGAGCAGGCCGGCGATCGCGAGGAGACCGAGGCTCCCGGTCTCAGCGGCGACTTGGACGTACTCGTTGTGCGCCTGCGCGGCCCGCGCGATGTAGAAGTTGTAGCTCTCCCCCCGCGGTGTGGCGAGGAACCGGGCCTTGTACGGGACGAAGTTCAGCTTGTAGTTGCCAAGGCCGACGCCCGTGATCGGATGATCCTCGAACATCTCCCACCCGACCCACCAGTCCCACGCGCGGACGCTCCCCGAGCTCTGCTGCCACAGCCGGCCGATCCAAGATCCCCCGTCCGCGGACAGCCCGACGACCGAGTTGAGCGGACCCGATGGCGCCTGGACGAGTCCGGTGAAGAAGAGAACGCCGAGAAGAGCGAGGAGCCAGACGCGATTGCGGCGGATCGGCTCGACAGGGCGGAAGATCAACCAGCCGATGAGCCACGCGACGGCGGCGACAAACAGCCCAACGAGGATCCCCTGTTGGTCGACGAGGAGGCAGAGTCCGAAGCAGAACGCGATCAAGAGGATCGCGAGGCCTCGAAGGACCCGCGAGCGGGGCCGCACGATGAGGACGACCGACGGGAAGAGCAGGTAGGAGAGGAACCCACCGAGGTAGTTGCGATTCCCCACGGTCGAGATGACCTCACTGAGGCCCGAGCCGCCGGTCGCGCCGGGGAGAACCCCCAGGTATTGCAGGAGCCCGTAGAGCGCGGCGAAGAATCCGGCGCCGAGCATCGCAAACAGGAGGAGAGTCACATCGCGTGGTTCGCGAACGACGTTCGCGACCAGCACGGCGAACGCGAAGAAGTACACGACGAGGACGAGGCTCTGAACGACGACGCGCCCGTTCATCGCGTGAAGCAGCGAGAAGAGGGAGGCGATGACGAACAGCAGGACCGGGAAGACGATCCACGGGAGACGGATCCGCCAAGCGCCGCCCCGCCAGCCGACGATCCCCCACAGGACGAACAGGACGGAGAGCGCGATCAGCGCGACGATCGACTTTCCGTACCCGTACTCGGTGATCCCCGGCCAGATGAAGAGGGGAATCGCGAACACGAAGAATGCGACCGCGTAGACGAGGATTCGATCGAACGGAAGGGCGAACCGCCCCCGCTCCTGCGGGTGCCTTCGCTGCTTCCGTCGCTTCTTCACCGCCATGCGTCGATTATAGGAGCGGAGGGCTCGACCGGCCAACCGTCGGAGGGACGCGCGCATCGCCGACGAAGCGGTACAGGATGGGGAGGAGGCGCGGCCACAGCGCCCTCCGTCGGAGAAGATCCCCGACGAGGCGGCTCGGGCGATCGATGTCGGCCGCCGCGGCGAGGTGCGCGGCCAATTCCGGATCGGAGAGCAGGGCGGTCGCATCGTCGATATCCGCGTCCGAGAAGGACCGCATCGCGCGGCGTGCGGCGACGCCGAATCGCAGTTCCTCACCGATTTCCTCCCGCCATCGCGCCTCGTACCGGGCGAGTTCTCGGGGCGCATCTCGAGCGGAACGCGCGGCGATCGCGGCGATCTCGCCGGCGATCCGTGCGCAGACGCCTCCCGTGTAGAGTCCGCCGCCCGAGATCGGCTTCACCTGACCGGCTGCGTCCCCGACGAGGATCACCTGCCCGGACGTCGTCCGCGTCGCCGGTGCGGCGGGCACCGCGCCGGCCGTTCGCTCGACCACCGTCCTCCCGGGGAAACGCTCCCGCAGCAGCCGCTCGAGGAGGTCAGCGGCGCCCGCATCGGGATCGGCGAGGATCCCGACGCGGAGCCGCCCGTCTTCGGCCGGCACCCCCCACGCGAAGAACCCCGGCGCGACGTCCTCCCCGACGTAAACGTCGACGCGATCCGGCGACTCGATCGGGGAGTCCACGACCGCCTGCATCCCCACGGTTCGCGGCGGCGGATCCAGGCCACACCACGTCGCCACGGCGCTTCCCGGTCCGTCGGCGCCGATGATGACCGTCGGGAGGACAACCCCCTCTTCCCCCCCGCACCGGATCGTGACTCGACGGCCGTCGAACCCGACGGCCTCGTTCTCGGTTCGCACTTCCGCGCCTGCCGATCGAGCGGTCTCGAGTAGCTCGGCGTCCAGCCTCGTCCGATCGAGGACGAACGCCTTCACGTCCACGGCCCGGAGGTCGGCAGTCGCGCCGCCCGGTGCGTGAACCCGAACAGCGTGGATCTCACGGACGACGGACGCGCCCGACGCGCGGAGCGCCGGGAGGGTTCGCGGACTGACGAGACCGGTGCAGGCGGGCGGTCGAACCCCGGGGCGGCCTCGTTCCACGAGCAGGACACGGGCACCGGCCTCGGCCGCTGTCCGCGCGGCGATCGCCCCGCTCGGTCCGCCGCCGATGACGAGAAGATCGACACGTTCCATGCGAGCGCTACATCTCCTCCCGCTTCGGGTCGCGGGTCATGATCTCGTCAACGAGCGCGATCGGATCGGCCTCGCCCCGGAGGAGCCGGAGGACCGCGTCGGTGATCGGCATCTCGATCCCCCGTTCCGCGGCGAGTTCGTGAACGATCCCGGCGACGTGGACCCCCTCGGCCACCATCTCCATTCCTGACAAGATCTGCTGGAGCGGCTCCCCGCACCCCAAGCGGACGCCGACCGCGCGATTCCGGCTGTGCTCGCTCGTGCAGGTCGCGACCAGATCCCCGAGCCCGGAGAGCCCGAAGAACGTCGAATCGCGGATCCCGTAACTCCGGCCGAACCGAACGAGCTCCGCCAGCCCGCGGGTGATCAACGCCCCTCGGCTGTTGTCGCCGTACCCGAGTCCGTCGGAGACGCCGACGGCGAGCGCGATGATGTTCTTCACCGCCGCGCACAGCTCAACGCCGCGGAGATCGTCCGACAAGTAGACGCGGAACCGGGGGGTCGAGATCTCCCGCTGGAGACGGCGACCGACGACGAGATCCCGGCCGGCGAGAACGACGGCGGTCGGAACGTCTCGGCCGACCTCTTCGGCGTGGCTCGGCCCCGAGAGGGCAAAGACGTTTGCCGTCGGGAGGCGATCGAAGATCAGTTCGGAGATCGTCCACCGCGTCGATCGGTCGAGCCCCTTGGCTAGGCTGATCACCGTCGGATCCCCAAGGTGGAACTGAGCGATCCGCTCGATTAGATCGACCATCCCGAACGATGGGACGGCGAGGATCAGCACATCTCCGCCGAGCGCGCTGTCGAGGTCGGATGTAATCCGGAGCCGGTCGTCGGGTAGGCGGACCCCGGGGAGGTACTTGACGTTCTCCCGGCGATCGTCGATCTCGCGGGCCCGCGCAGGCGTTCGCGCCCACAAGACCGTATCGTGCCCGTCGTTCGCCAACAGCCGAGCAATCGCGGTCCCCCACCCGCCTGCGCCGAGGACCGAGAACCTCATCGGGTCGCCGAGGCCGATACGTCGATCGGCATCCGGATGCCCGCGTGAGCGCGGATCCAATCGAGCGCCACTTCGATCGGGTCCTCCTCCGGATCGACGACGATGTCCGGGGTCAACCCGACCCCATGGACGACGTTCCCCGACGGAGTGAAGTACTCGCCGGCCGTGATCTTGAGCGCCGACCCGTCGGGAAACTCGATGATCTGCTGGAAGACCCCTTTCCCGAACGACGTTTGGCCGATCAGGATTCCCATGTTGTTGTCGCGGATCGCTCCCGCCAGGATCTCCGATGCGCTGGCAGTACCGCGGTTGACCAGGATGGCGAGGGGGAGGTTGGGGAGCGTGTTCCCCCGCGACCAGTACTTCTTCTCGTCGCTCAGCCGGTCCTTCGTTCGGACGACCACGCCGTCGTCGACGAACCGGCCGGCGATCGTGATCGCCACCGGCATCAGCCCGCCGGCGTTGTTCCGCAGGTCGAGGATCAGCCCGGTCAGGTTCTCCAGGTCGAACGAGATCAGTGCGCGATCGAGCTCGAGCGTCGCGTCCTGGTCGAATCGGGCGATTCGGATGTACCCGACCTCTCCGCCTCCCATCAGCTCACTCGTCACTGCGTCGACCACGATCGTGTCGCGGACGATCTCGATCTCCTCGATCGCCCCGTCCTCGTGCCGAACGGTGAGCACGACGGGTGTCCCGATCTCGCCGCGGATTCGGTACGCCGCCTCGGAGAGAGTGATGCCATCGGTCGACTCCCCGTCGATCTCCAGGATCTGATCGCCGGGGCGGACCCCGGCCCGCTCGGCCGGCGTGCCGATCAGCGGCGTGATGACGGTCAGAATACCGTCTTGAATTGCGATTTCGATCCCCACACCGCTGAACTCCCCCTCGAGGCTCTCCTCGAACCGTTGGCGCTCGTCGGGATCGAGGAACTCGCTGTACGGGTCGCCGAGTTGGCGGACGACCCCCTTCATTGCGCCGTACAGAGCGGCTTGATCGTCGATCAGCTCCGGACGGTAGAAGTAGCTGCGAATGTACTGGTAGACCTGGTGGACGGGAGCGAACAGGTTCGGGTCGGTCTGCTGAGTCCCGCCAACGCCGATGACGAGGACGAGAAACACAGCCGGCAGCAAGAAACACAACGCGCGACGGATGGGTGATCGGTTCATCGGTATCGATCCTCCTGCGGCCGATTGTACTCGCTCGCCCCGTCTTCGGCGTCCTCGAACCCGAGGTACGCCCGCTGGGCGTCGGACAGCCGATCGATTGACGCCCCGACGGAGGACAGCTTCATGCGAGCCACCCGCTCGTCGATCTCCGGCGGAACCGCGTAGACGTCCGGCGGCATCGGCGCGCGCTGCAGGGCGTGGCGGAGCGTCAGCGCTTGAAGGGCGAACGAGATGTCCATGATCTCGACGGGATGGCCGTCGCCGAGCGCGAGGTTCACTAAGCGCCCCTCAGCGAGGACGTACAGCCGGCGGCCATCGGAGAGGGTGTATTCCACAACGCCGTCCCGGACGGTCCGGCGCGACGAGGCGAGCGCGGCGAGGTGATCGAGATTGACCTCGACGTTGAAGTGACCGGCGTTCGCAAGAATGAGACCGTCCTTCGCACCCCGCAGCGCCGTCTCGGTCACCACGTCCCGGCACCCGGTGGCGGTGACGAGGAAATCGGCGGTGCGGATCGCTTCCTCGACCGGCGCGACCGCGAACCCGTCCATCCACGCCTCGATCGCCTTGACCGGATCGACCTCGGTGACAATGACGCGCGCGCCGAGCCCGTGGGCGCGCAGCGCGATCCCCCGGCCGCACCACCCATACCCGGCGACGACGACCGCCTTCCCCGCGACGAGAAGGTTCGTCGATCGCAGGATCCCGTCCCAGACGGACTGCCCCGTTCCGTACCGGTTGTCGAACAGGTACTTCATCGGGGCATCGTTCACGGCGAACATCGGGAACTTCAGCCGACCGGCCCGAGCGAGCACGCGCAGCCGGAGGACCCCGGTCGTCGTCTCCTCGCAGCCGCCGAGAACGCCGGACGAGCCGTCTCGGTGCAACAGCTCGACGAGGTCTCCTCCATCGTCGAGGATCAGCTCCGGCCGGACGGCGAGAACCTCTCGGAGATGCTCGGTGTACTCGTCGTCCGACACCCCGTGGCGAGCATGCACCGCGATCCCGTCGTGCGCCGCGAGCGCTCCAGCGACATCGTCCTGGGTTGAGAGGGGATTGCTTCCGGTCACGGAGACCTCCGCGCCGCCGTCGCGCAGTAGGACCGCGAGACACGCCGTCTTCGCCTCGAGGTGGATGCTCATGGCGATCCGACGGCCGGCAAACGGAAGAGCCGCCCGGAACTCCTCTCCGAGCTCCCTCAGAAGCGGCATGTGAGCCGCCGCCCAGTCAATCTTCGCTCTGCCTCGCTCGATGTCGACCGCTCGCATTCGCTGCCTCCTCGCTGCGCAGTCCGAGATAGATCCCCACGAGTATGACGAGCCCGCCGAGGAGGTTCAACCAGCCGGGGCGCTCGCCGAACAGCAGGAACGCGAAGAGACCGGCCCCGATCGGCTCGCTTAGAATGAGCAGCGAGACTCGGGAGGCGGCGAGGTGCCGCAACGCCCAGTTGAACGCACTGTGGCCGATCAACTGCGGGCCGATGCCGAGCAGGGCGAGGTAGAGGACCGTCCGGGGGGGAAATCCGGCCAGCGGGACCCGGGCGACGAGGCAAGCGACGAGGACGAGGACAGCGCCGACCCCGTACACGAACGCGGCATACTCGAGCACGGGCGTCGTTCGGCGGATGCGGCGGCCGATCAGGAAGTAGGCGGCGGCGGCCACCCCGCCACCGAGCGCCAGCAGATTGCCGATCCACTCGCTCCCACCGGCTCGGAGATCTCCGAGCCCGATCAGTACCGCTCCCGCGACGGAGACAGCGATCCCCGCGGCGAGCGACCTGGAGATCGGCTCCTTGAGGAGCGCCCGCGACCCAAGCGCGACGAAGATCGGGTGGGTTGTGACGAACAGGACAGCGCTCGCCACCGACGTGTACCGGAACGACGCGATCCAGAGGATGAAGTGGAGAGCAAGCGCGACCCCGCTCGCGGCGATCCAGAGAACCGTTGTTCGGTCGATCCGGACCCGCCGACGTCGCACGAGAGCCCACGGGAGGAGAACGGCGGCAGCGATCCCGAGCCGCCAAGCCGCGATCGCCAGCGCCGGCGCGTCCTCCGCCAAACGGATCAGGATACCGCCGAACGAGATGGCAGTCGCCCCGAGGACAACCCGCCCGATCAGACCGGCCCGATTCCCCATTCGTGATCCGCTCTCACGGAGCAGACGCTCGCTCCATGCATGCGCGGATCGACGGAAGGGCGCTTCGGGCGGCCGCCTCGCCTGCCTCGATTCCGCAGCCGACATCGCTGTAGCAGGGGGGAGCCGCCGAGAAGTTCGGTCGGATCAGAACGTCGGGAGGGTGCGTCGCGAGGATCAGATCCGATACCCGCCGCTGAAAGATCGTCGACATCTGGAACAGCACGGTGAAGACGCTCGGGTAGTACCGGCGGGCCGACGACTGGACCGCCTCCATTCCCTTCGCGATGCCGAGAAGACGATCCCGGTTCGCGACGGCCGGGATTCCCGACAGCGGCGCATCCGAGGGCTCCACGAGCACATCGACGGCGACCACGGTCTCGGCGCCCAGCATCCGGGCGACGTCCACTGGAATCGGATTGGATACACCGCCGTCGACCAGCAGCCGATCGTCAATCCAGACCGGAGTGAACAGCCCCGGGACGGAGAGGCTGGCGCGAATCGCCGGGGCGAGGTCGCCGTTCGACAACGTATGCGGCAGACCGGTCTCGAGATCGGTCGCCACGGCGGCGAACGGGATCGGCAAGTCCTCGATCTGTTGATCCCCGACGAGCTGTCGAAGCACCCGGACCACCTCTCGCCCCGAGCTCCACCCCGACCAAGGAATCGTCGGCAGGAGCGTCTTGAAGACGCGGCCGAACGAAGCCGTCTTCCAGAGACGCTCGATCTCGATGAGCGGGACGCCGGCGGCGTACATCCCCCCGACCTCGGCGCCCATGCTGACGCCCACAATCAGATCCGGGACGACGCCGTTCTCCGCGAGCACCTTCAATACACCGACATGGGCCGATCCCCGCGCACCGCCGCTGCTGAGCACTACCCCCAATTTCCCGCCCAAGGCCACTCACCTGGGGACATGCTAGCATGCGACGAACACTTCGGCAATTCCCGCCCTATGAGCCGAGAACGGGCGCCCGCCTCAAGAAGCCATGCAGGAGGAAGGATCGAAGGCCGCCTCACCGCCAGCCGCTCAAAAAGGGGACAGGCTACTTTTCTCACTCTGTGGCGCGAAGAAAGGGGACAGGCTACTTTTCTCACTCTGTGGCAAAGAGCCCGGCCAGCCTTGCCATAATGTGAAAAAGTAGCCTGTCCCCTTTTTCCCTCTGGGGGATCTGCTACGCGGAGATCGCCCCGACGGGGCACTGATCGACCGCTTCCTGAATGCAGTCCGCGCCCAGGTCGGCGTCGTCCTTGACGACGGCTTTCCCATCGGACGACATCTCGAACACGTCGGAGCAGACCTGAGTGCACAGGCCGCAACCCACGCAGAGATCTTCATCGACGACCGGGTTGGCCATTGCGCTCCTCCTTCCTCTTTCGAAGATTCCTCGTGCGAAGGATACCCACCCGATCCGGACGACGCCAACGGGGTGTTCGATCCCCCGGGGTGCCTCCCGCGGGCGGGAGCGATCCGGTATAGTGAATGGACATTTCGCCAAGAGGGGGAACCCGATGTTGCAGCGAGTGACTGGATGGATGCTAGCGATGCTCGTGGGGGCGGGTTGCGTCGCCGCCGCTGATGCGACGATCGACGATGCCCTCGCGCTCTTTCCGCCGGGCGGCGACGTTGCCATAGGCTATGATGAGGATGGCCGCGCCGTGCTGGAAGCCGCGATTGAGGTCTTGGAGACCGCCCTCGGAGTGACCCCGCTCTTCGAGCACAGCGACGAGGCGGCCTACATGAATCTCGAGATCCCCGCTGTGCGAAAGCCGTGGGTGAACAATCTCTCTCAAGCGTACTACACGCTCGGGGACGTCTTCCTGACGGAAGCGGGAGCGGAGAAAGCCATGTTCACGCGCGGGCAGTACTGGGGGCTCAAGAGCCTTCGAATGAACCCCGCGTTCACAGCTGCCGAACTCCGCCACGGATTCGTCTCCGCCGCCCGGCAGGAGACGGACGTCGCCGCGCTCTACTGGACCTACGCCAACTGGGCGCGCAAGGATGAATACGATCCGCTCGGAGCCATTGCGCGGAACGATCCGCCGAAGCTGGTCGCACTGATCGAGCGCGCACTGGAGGTCGACGAATCGTACATGGCCTACGGTTCCTACCGAGCGCTCGCGGCGTTCTGGGGTGGATTGCCTCCGTTGCCCCTGATCACGTACGGACAGAACCTCCCGCGGGCGCTCTCCTACATCTGCCCGGTGATCGACGAGCCGGCGTACTGCACAGAGTGCCCGAATTGCCCGGTCGACCCCGACGCCGGCGAGTACTTCGAGAACCGCCTGATCTTCGCGGAGTACTACCTGATGAAGAGGAAGCTCTGGGGCGAGGCGGCGCGGATTCTCGGGAGCATCCTCGACGACGAGATCGGCGAGCGTCATCCGCTCTACAATGCCTACTGCCAGGAACGCGCCCGCGTGCTTCTCGCTGACGTAGAGAAGCGGCTGTGAATCGGCCGGGGAGGTTGGTCGCTCCCGGTCGATTCGGTATATTCGGTCCATCCATCCGGAGGAGGACGAAGATGAGAAGAGTTCTGTTGCTTGCGATGTTGGGAGTGCTCTCGTTCGGCGTCGCCGCGGCGACCATGACCTTCGATGAAGCGGTCTCTCTGTTCCAGAACGGGCAGATCATGATCGAATACTCCGACGCCGGGAAAGCCGAGCTCGAGGAGATCATCGACGCGCTGAAGACAGGGCTCGGCGTCCCGGCGAGTCTGAACGAGGACGACGAAGCGGCCGTCGGCGCCCATCCGGTGCCGATGGAGATGAAAGAGGTCGTCAACTACCTATCGCAGGCGTACTACACGCTCGCCAACGTGTTCATGATCGAACCGGAGGCTTACAAGACCTACCGTTTCGGCAAGCATTGGGGCTTCAAGAGCCTGCGGATGAACCCGGAATTCGACGACACTCGGGGCGGGCGGTTCGACGCCTCCGTCGCCCGTGAGACGGACATCGCCGCGCTCTACTGGACGAACGCCAACTGGCTCCGCGCCTCGAAGGAGAACAAGATGGCGGCCGTCTTCGCCGGGGTCCCGGCAAAGACGGAGATGCTGACGAATCGCGTTCTCGAACTCGCCCCCGACTACCTGATCGGCGGTGCGTACCGATCGTTCGGCGGGTATTACGAGCAGTTGCCGTCACTCTTCGGGCGCGACATCAACAAAGCCCTCTTCTACCTGTGCCACGTTGTCGATGAGCCGCTGTTCTGCGCGACGTGCGAAGCGGGCGACGTTGTCGACGGCGCCGACGAGTACTTCGAGAACCGAACGTTCTTCGCGGAATTCTACCTGATTCCGCAGAAACGCTGGACGGACGCGGCGCGCGTACTACAGAGCGTGCTCGACGAGCCGATCGGCGACCTCTATCCCCTGATGAACGCGTACGCCCAAGCGCACGCGCGGACCCTGATGGAGGAAGTGCAGAAGAACCTGTAGCGATCCCGCATTGCTCGTCGCCGGGGGCACAGACGGTCCGCCGAACGGCCGGCTGGCTATGTCTCCAGCTCTTCCCGAACTCCCAAAAAGGGGACAGGCTACTTTTTCCGGCCCTGCGCCGCAATGTCTGTGCCAGACAGCAGATCCGGGGTGCGAAAAAGTAGCCTGTCCCCTTTTTCTCGTTTCAGAGCTTGTAGCCGATGGTTCGGAGGAACTCCTTGCGCTGGCGGACCTCATCGGGGCCTTCCACGCCGTTCGGGGAGGCTCCGTCGATGACGCCGAGGAGTCCGCGTCCCTGTGCCGTCTCGGCCACGATGACCTGCAGCGGGTTCGCCGTCGCGCAGATCACGCGGCAGACCTCCGGGACGCGCTTGACTGCGGCCATCACGTTGATCGGGAACGCATCTTGCAGGAACAGGACGAACGAGTGGCCGGCGCCGATTGCGCGCGCGTTCGCGATGGCCAGTTCTTCGAGGCGAGCGTCCGTCCCGCTGTGCCGGATCAGCGCCGGACCGGAGGCCTCGCAGAACGCGAGCCCGAATCGAATCCCGGGGATCGATCCGACCAGCGCTTCGTGCAGATCCTCGACCATCTTTATGAAGTGCGCCTGCCCGAGGATCAGGTTGAGTCCCTCGGGGTTCTCGATCGGAACGACCTTCAACTCCATCTGAACCTCCTGTAGCTCAGTCACTGGAACCGGGCCGCTCGACGGCGCGCACGATGGTCTCCGGCGCCAGGTCGACCGACACCTCCTCACCCGTCGCCATCTCCTTGAGCGCCCCCCGGCCCGATGCCGCTTCATCGTCGCCGATCACGAGCAGGAATCGAGCGGCGAGTTGGTTCGCGAGGGTCAGCTGCTTTCGAAGCGACCGATCCCGATGGTCGATGTCGACTGCAATGCCCTGTCGGCGGAGCGCCTCGGCGAGGCGGAACGCGATTCGACGACCCGCGCCCCCGAGCGTCGCCAAGAAGAGGTCGATCGTCGAGGCGGACGGTACGCGGGAGCCGCGCTCGCGGAGGACGATAACGAGGCGCTCCGTCCCGCCGGCGAACCCGACGCCCGGCGTCGGCGGGCCGCCGAGAGCCTCGATCAACCCGTCGTAGCGCCCGCCGCCGAGAAGGCTGTCCTGTGAACCGAGATCCGACGAGACGAGCTCGAAGACCGTCCGGGTGTAGTAGTCGAGGCCGCGGACGACGCGGGGGTCGATCTCGTAGGAGAGGCCGAGCTCATCGAGAAGCGTCCGCACCTGCGCGAAGTGATCCGCGCACTCGCTGCAGAGGTGCTCCGCACTCCCCGGCGCGGCGTCGATATGCGGACGGCACCGGTCCTCCTTGCAGTCGAGGATTCGGAGGGGGTTCATCTCGTGACGCCGCTGGCAGTCGGAGCACATTCGATCGAGGCGGTCGGCGAAGTGGCGGCGCAGGATATCGCGGTATCGGTCACGGTCCTCGGCGCATCCGATCGAGTTCAGACGAAGCCAGAGGCCACCGAGGCCGAGATCGTCCATCAGCGTCCACGCGAACGCGATCACCTCAGCGTCGAGCGAGGGATCGAGAGAGCCGATCGCCTCGACCCCGTATTGCTCGAACTGCCGGAATCGCCCCTTCTGCGGCTTTTCGTAGCGGAACATCGGTCCGACGTAGAAGAGCTTCTGAAACGGAGCCTCCGTCTGCAGGCCGTGGGACAGGTACGCCCGAGCGACGGATGCCGTTCCCTCCGGCCGCAGCGTCAGACTGCGCCCGCGGCGATCCTGAAACGTGTACATCTCCTTGTTGACGACGTCCGTCGATTCGCCGATCCCGCGCGAGAACAGCTCGGTGTGCTCGAGGATCGGCGTGCGGATCTCCCGGTAGTTGTACCGCCGAGCGACGTCGCGAACGGCCGCCTCGACGACCTGCCACCAACCGGCCGTGTCGGGGAGAACATCGTACGTCCCGCGAACGGGATCGTATCTCATCCGACCTCCCGGAGGACGTTCACCATCTCGATCAGGCCCTCCGCCGCCTGGGATCCCTTGTTCCCCATCTTCGATCCCGCGCGTTCGAGCGCCTGATCGACGGTATCCGCCGTGATCACGCCGAACGTCACCGGAATCGCGGCGTCGAGGTTGACTCGAGCGAGCCCCTTGCTGATCTCCGCCGCGACGTAGTCGAAGTGGGGAGTCGAACCGCGGATCACAGCGGCGAGGGCGATCACCCCGTCGTAGCGGCCCGAGTCGGACAAGCGCTTCGCCGCCTTCGGGATCTCGAACGCACCGGGGACCCAACAGATGTCGGTCGTCTCCTCCGGGACGCCCAGTCGGCGGAGCCGATCGAGCGCGCCCTCGAGGAGGCGGCTCGTGATCAGATCGTTGAACCGACTGACGACGATCCCGACCTTCAGGCCGCTCCCATCCAGGTTCCCTTCGTAGATCGTTCCCATCTCCTCGCCCTCCTTGCGCTGACGCGCCGCACGTCAGACCTCGTTTAGATGATGACCCAGTTTTTCCTTTTTTGTCCGCAGATAGTTGCGATTGTACTCGTTCGGCGGGATCTCGATCGGCACCTGCTCCGTGATTCGAAGGCCGTACCCCGAGAGCCCGACGACCTTTTTCGGGTTGTTCGTCAACAGGCGGATCGAAGAGAGACCAAGATCGCACAGGATTTGCGCGCCGATCCCGTAGTCTCGCAGGTCGGGGCCGAACCCGAGCCGCTCGTTCGCTTCGACCGTATCGAGGCCGGCGTCCTGAAGTTGATACGCGCAGAGCTTGTTCCGAAGGCCGATCCCGCGCCCCTCCTGCCGCATGTAGACGACGACGCCCCGCCCCTCGGACTTGATCCGTTCGAGGGCATACTGCAGTTGTGACCCGCAATCGCATCGATAGGAGCCGAAGACGTCTCCCGTCAGGCACTCGGAGTGAACTCGGACGAGGACGTCCTCCTCTCCGGCGACCTCGCCCGCGACGAGCGCAACGTGCTCCTCGTCCTCAATCGAACTGACGTAGCTGATGATCCGGAACGCGCCGTATCGCGTCGGCAGGACCGCCTCGGCAACCCGTCTGACCAATCGCTCCGTCCGCTTCCGGTACGCGATCAGGTCGGCGATGTTCACGATCGGAAGACCGTGGCGCTCCGCGAACGCCTCAAGCTGCGGGAGGCGCGCCATCGTGCCGTCGTCGTTCAGGATCTCGCAGAGGACGGCCGCCGGCGACTGCCCAGCGAGGCGGGCGAGATCGACGGTCGCCTCCGTGTGACCGGCGCGCCGGAGGACACCGCCATCGCGGGCGATCAGGGGGAAGACATGGCCGGGGCGCGCAAGGTCCTCGGGGCGAGTCCGTGGGTCGATCATGCAGCGAATCGTTCGCGCCCGATCGTGAGCGGAAATCCCAGTTGTGATCCCGTCCCGCGCGTCGACAGACGCCGTGAAATGGGTTCCGTGGAGGGCGGTGTTCTCCTGGCACATCGGTCCGAGGCCGAGTTCGCGGGCCCTCGGCTCCGTGATCGGAACACAGACGAGCCCCCGCCCGTGAGTGATCATGAAGTTCACCGCATCGGCGGTCACGTGATCGGCGGCGATCACGAGATCCCCTTCGTTCTCCCGATGCTCGTCGTCGACGAGAATCAGCATCCCGCCGTCTCCGAACCGCTGGATCGCTTCTTCAATCGGCATGAACACGGCGCATCATCCTCTCCACATATTTCGCCAGGACGTCGAACTCCAGGTTCACCGGATCCCCGCTCCTTCGCGCTGCCAGTGCCGTTCGCTCGTACGTCTCCGGCACAATCGCGCACCGGAACGATCCGCTCTCGACCGCGTACGGCGTCAGGCTGATCCCGTCGACGGCGACCGATCCCTTCTCCGCGACGAGATGGGCGAACGCCCCCGAGAACGCCACGACGAGCGTCCACCCACGGCCCTCGGAATGAAAGGCGGCGATCCGGCCGACAGCGTCGACGTGCCCGAGGACGAGGTGCCCGTCGAGGCGGCCCCCGGCCGGGAGCGCCGGTTCCAGGTTGACACGGGCGCCGGGCCGAAGGAAGCAAAACGTTGTCCTCGCGCGCGTCTCCGGCGAGAGGTTCGCGAAAAATCCATCATCGGAGAGGGCGCGGACGGTCAGACAGACTCCGTTCACCGACACGCTCGCCCCCCCCGTCAACTGCCCCCGGATCGACGGATCGACGACGATCTCCACCCCGTCGACGCCCGTCCGGCGGAGCGTTCCCACCGCTTGTACAATCCCCGTAAACATCGATGCGTTGGAGTGTATCGCAGGCGAAAGCCCGATTTCAACGAAGTTGCACCGGTCTCAGACCTACGATACCCTTAGCAGGGGAGGTCAATGTGCGCAATCGTCATTTCGCTTGGGCGTTGGCGGGGGTTCTTGTTCTAGCAGTCGCCCTGTGCGCCGTCGCCGCAGAACCTAAGATCAGCTACGTCATCGTCGAGCGCGATGGAGTCAACGAGATCGAGGTCACGACACCGCTTGCGAGCTACATTTTCTCCGAGCGGGGCGGCGTCCTGAAGAGCCTGTTCCTCTCTTTCGCGCCGTATGGGTCCACGGTCGCCGAACTCGTCCCCGGCACGAAAACCGATCCGAACACGCTGGCGCGCCAGTACGTGGCCGATGCCGAGTTCCCGTTCCTGCTCGATCGGGACCGAGACGCCGACGGCGTCCGCTACGCGCTCCTCCCTCCGACTCAACCCGACCCCGAAACGGTCCTCATCGAGTTCGAGGCGAGGTTCGACGACGCGACGCTCACCAAACGGTACACGCTCCATGCCGGCGCCTTCTACACCCTGGACGTGGACCTTGTCGTCGACAACGGGTCCGGGGCACCGATCGACGTGGCGATGGCGCTGGGGAATCAGATCCCGAAGTCGGGCGAGCCGGGCCTCGTCTACCTCTTCGACGACAGACCGGGGACCGACCTCCTGGCGCGCGGATCGTACTTCTCGTTCGACGGGCTCGGGTTGATGGACAAGTCGATCGTCTTCTTCCTCTCCCCCGTCGAAGGGACGGCCGCCTCGCCGCTCGTCGAACGCACCCCGGCCGGGACTCAGCGGTTCGGCGTCGCCGTCCGCGCCGGCGACGGCGTCTCAACCTTCCGGTTCTCGCTCTACGGCGGGCGCCGCCGCTACCTCCCGATGGAGGACGCCGGCCTCGCCAAGCTCGACCAACCGGGGTACGGCGCGCGCTCCATGATCCCGGTGATCCAGTTTCTGAACATGCTCTATCGGGCGACCGGCAACTACGGTTGGGCGATCATCCTGTTCACCCTTCTCACTCGGGTCCTCCTCTTCCCCCTGATGCGGAAGCAGTACCACTCAATGGCCAAGATGCAGCGGATCCAGCCGAAGCTGAAGCAGATTCAGCAGCGGTTCAAGGACGATCGCCAGCTGATGCAGCAGAAGCTCCTGGAGGTCTACCGAAAGGAGGGCGTCAACCCGATGGGCGGATGCCTTCCGATGCTGATCCAGCTACCGATCATCTTCCTGATCTGGCGAGCGATCCTCTACGCATCCGAGCAGATCCACCTCTCGCCGGGGTTCCTTTGGATCCCCGACCTGAGCCTCCACGATCCGTACTTCATCCTCGTCGTGCTGACGACGGCGGCGATGATCGTCCAGCAGTGGCTGATGACCCCACCAACGGCCGGAGAGACGTCGGGAAGCCAGAAGCTGATCGGGTACGTATTCCCGGTCTTCATGGCCGTTCTCCTCTGGAAGTTCCCGGCCGGACTCTGGCTCTATTACCTGCTAACGACGGTCGCTCAAGTCGGCCAGCAGGCGTTTGTTAACTGGGAAATGGCGCGCGCGGACGCGGGGCGACTCACCCCGGCCGCGGCGTCGGCCGACGCCGACGATCCGGGGGCAGATGATGGACCAGCTGAAGCAGGAGGTTGAGGCCTACCTGCAGCGGCTCCTCGAGATCCTCGAAGAAGACGTCGTCTTCGAGATCGAGGACGATGGGCCCGACGGGCTCTACGTCAACCTCGTCGGGAGCATGTTCTCCCTCCCCGAGGAGCGGCCGATCCTGATGGCCCTCGAGCACTTGCTGCGCGGCGCGATTCGCCGGCAGGTCGGCAGGGACGTAGAGATCGTCCTCGACGCGAACGGTGCCGTGAAACGGCGCCGCGCCGAGCTGATTCGATTCGCATTGTCCAAGGGCGAAGAGGTCGTTCGCGAGCGAAAGCGGGTTCGGCTCAACGCAATGCCCGCACACGAGCGGCGGACAATCCACGTCACCCTCGCCAACTACCCCGGGGTGAAGACGTACAGCATCGGCAGCGGCGACAACCGACGCGTGGTGATCGAGCCGGAAGAGGCGTGATGATCGGCGACACGATCGCCGCGATCTCCACTCCGGTCGGCGAAGGCGGAATCGGGATCGTCCGAGTGAGCGGACCGGATGCGGTCTCCGTCGTCGCGTGCGTCGTCGAACTCAGCGGACGACACGGACTCGCCCACCTCCCATCCCAGACCTTTCGCCACGGATACGCCCTCGCGGACGGTCGCCGGATCGACGAAGTGCTCGTCGCCGTGATGCGCGCCCCCCGAAGCTACACGCGAGAGGACGTCGTCGAGGTCCACTGCCACGGCGGAGCGGTCGCCGTCCGGGCGGTGCTCGAGGTCGTGCTGGCGAGCGGTGCCCGGCTCGCGCGCCCCGGCGAGTTCACCGAGCGCGCGTTCCTCAATGGACGGATCTCGCTCGATCAAGCGCAGGCCGTCCTCGACATCGTGCGCGCGAAGACGCCACTCGGGCTCGAGGCGGCCGTCGACCGGCTCAGCGGCCGATTCTCCGAGGAGATCGGCGGGATCCGCGAGGAGATCGCGGAGCTGCTCGCCGGAATCGAAGCCGAGATCGACTTTCCCGACCTCGACGCGCCCGTCGGCGATCTCGAGGTTCGGCTCGACGCGATCCTCGATCGCATCCGAAGCCTCCTCGATCGCGCGGAGACCGGGCGGCTCGTCCGGGACGGGCTCACGATCGCGATCATCGGGCGGCCGAACGTCGGCAAATCGTCGCTGCTAAACGCACTGTTGGCCGAAGAACGAGCGATCGTCACGCCGGTTCCGGGAACGACGCGCGACACAGTCGAAGAGGATGCGTCGATCGGCGGCGTCCCGGTCCGGCTGATCGACACTGCGGGTCTTCGGGAGGCGAAAGACCCGATCGAAGTGGAAGGTGTCCGTCGAACCCGGTCCGCCGTGCGGCGGTCCGACTTCGTGCTCCTCCTGGTCGACCGCAGCGAACCGACCTGCGATGAAGACCGGCACTTCCTCCGCGAACCGTGGGGCATTCCCGGGATAGTCGTGCGGAACAAAGCCGATCTCCCCGAGCGCATGGGGCCGATCGATACCGGCGACTGGTCCGGTGTCCTCGACATCTCCGCCAAGACGAGAGAGGGGATCGACGCCCTCTCCGAACGGCTGATCGAGCTCCTCCTCTCCGGCCGAATTCCGTCGAGAAACACCGTCCTCCTGCTCGACAGCTGGGAGCGCGATCTCCTGCGCCGCATCGCCGAGGGACTGGATGCGGCGCGATCCGCTCTGGCGGAGGGTCGAACGACCGACATGGTCTGCGAGGACCTCCGCACGGCGTATCGCGCCGCCGGCGAGCTCCGCGGAATCGACGTCCCCGAATCGATTCTCGACCGGATCTTCTCCCGCTTCTGCATCGGGAAATAACCCCGCTGTTGCGTCGCGGCTTGTCTGCGACGTTCATCGGGGCCTCGCCCCGACGTTCGCCTACGCCGCGCCGCCCCCGCGGGGCTCGACCAGATCGATCCCCTGCACTTGCACAACGCCTCGCCAATCGTCGAACCCGACGTGGCAGACGAGCGCTGCTCCGTCCGTCTGCTCGAACGTCTCGAGATGGCGTCCCATTCGAAACGCGATGAACGGCGCGGCGACACCCCGCTGGACGAAGCGTCCTTTTAGGTGCTGTCGACGATTCCCGACGAGCCCGAGGTCCGAGAAGGAGCAATCGGGAAGGAGAAACCGCGGGGTCGGGTTGCCGGGGCCGAATGGAGAGAGGGCGGAGAGATCGTCGTGAAACCGGCCGTCGACCTCGTCGATCGCAATCGGCGCGTCGATCTGCTCTCGCAGCGGGACGGCGAAATCGCCCGCCCGGGAGGTGACGTAGTCGAACAGCCGCTCCTCCAAGTGCGGGAGCGTGTCGTTGTTGACTGAGAAGCCGGCCGCCATCTTGTGCCCGCCGTACTGGAGGAGGAGATCGGCGTGCGCATCGAGACACGCGTTGATGTCGAATTCGCCGACGCTTCGACACGATCCCCGGCTGACGCGATCGCCTCGGGAGACGACGATCGTCGGCACCCGATATCGATCGGCGAGGTTCGACGCGACCAGCCCGAGGAGCCCCTCGTTCCAATACGGACCGACAATGAAGACGAGGCCGTCCTCCCGCGGGTCAAGGTTCTCCGAGCGAATCATCTCCTCGGCCTGCGCGATCAGATCGTTCTGCGCGATCTCGCGATCGCGGTTGTAATCGAGCAGGATCTCCGCGAGGTATTCGGCCTGATCGTCGACCTCTGTGATCAACAGGAGGAACGCCACCTTCGGGTCGCCCGCCCGGTTGGCAGCGTTCAGCTTCGGTGCGACCAGGTACCCGATGTCCGACGTCGAGAGCTTCCGCGGGTTGATGGAGAGCCTCGACATCAGCGCTCGCAGCCCGAGCGACGATCCCTCGCCACGGGCGATCCGCTCGAACGCCTCGCGGACGATCCCTCGATTCTCGTTGTCCCCATCGGCGGACAGCGGGACCAGGTCCGCGATCGTGCCCAGCGCGACGAGGTCGAGGAGATGGAGAGGGACCGACCGACCGAGCCGCTCGTAGAGGCCGCAGATGAGCTTGAACGCGACGCCGACGCCGGCGAGGTACCGATTCGGGTACGTGTCCTCCGACCGGTGCGGGTTGACGATGGCGACCGCATCCGGGAGCGGGTCAGGCGGCAGGTGATGGTCGGTGACGATCGTGTCGATTCCAGCGGCCCGCAGGTCCGCAATCTCCGCGACCGCCGAGACGCCGCAGTCGGTCGTCACGACGAGCTGGAACTGCTCCTCGATCGCCCGTAGGACGAAAGCGCGGGAGATCCCGTGCCCGACCGACCGGCTCCCCACCTCGACCTTGATCGTATTCGGCGGAAGGAGCGGCCGAAGCCCTCGGTAAAGGACCGCGGCGCCCGACAGGCCGTCGACGTCGAAATCGCCGTGAATGAAGATCCGCTCGCCGGCCTCGATCGCGGCGAGCAGCCGATCGACCGCTCTTGGCATGTCGAACAACTGCGTCGGCGGATGGATGCTGTGGTAATCGGGGTCGATCAGACGTCGCCAAGCGTCTCCGCCGCGCCGAGCGAGCAGGAGCGCGAACGGGTACGAACAGTGGATCGATTCCTGGATCCCTTGGACGAGAGCGCCATCCGGGAAGGGAGCCATCTCCCACTCCCTCCCCGCCCGGATGATCGATCTCATTTAGCCTTTTCCTTTTTTCGCTCCTCCGGCTTTCAGCGACCACCAGTACAGGATCGGGTTGGCGATGTACATCGAGGAATACGTCCCGACGATGACCCCGACCAGCAGAGCGAGGGAAAACCCACGCAGAACGCTCCCTCCGAAGAGGAAGAGGATGACGACGGGGATGAGCGTCGTGAAGGACGTGTTCAGGGTTCGCGACAGCGACTGATTCACACTGTGATTGATGATCTCGAAGATCGACTGTCGTCGCTCCACCTTCAGGTTTTCGCGGATTCTGTCGAAGATGACGATCGTGTCGTTCAGCGAGTATCCGACGATCGTCAAGAACGCGGCGATCGTCGCGAGATTCACCTCGATGCGAAAGATCGCGAAGACCCCGAGCGCGATCAACACATCGTGGAGGATCGCGGCGACGGCGCCGATCGCGTATCGGAGGCGGAACCGCCACGAGATGTAGACGAGGATCGCAACAATCGCGAGGAGAACAGCCTGCCATCCCTTCTCGGACAGCTCTCGGCTCACCTGGCGCCCGATCAGCCGACGCCCGATATCCTGGACCGGAAACGTCGATCGGAGCATCGACTCGATGCGGTCGATCACGGCTTGGTCTCGCTCGACGTCGAGAAGCTGCGTGGTGATCACCTTCGTATTCCGCTCCGCGACGTCTTGGATGATGCTCTTCGTGAGGTCGACGCCGCCCGAGTCGACCGAACCGAGGGCGTTTCGAACCGCCGCTGTGTCGACCGGCTCGGAGAAGAGAACGGTGAACTCCATTCCGCCCGTGAAGTCGATCCCCAGGTTGATCCCCCGAACCCCCGGGATCAGGACGATCGCGCTGATCACCAGCAGAGCGATAGACAACGGCAAGAAGTATTTCGTCTTACCGAGGAAGTCGAAATGCCGCATCGGCCGGCCTCCTAGAGACCCTGGACCTTCTTCGTCCACCGGGACTTGATTCGGGCGGCCTTGTTGCGATGGATCGCGTTCCCCTTCGCCGCCTTGTCCGCCGCCTTGGCGAGCTGGGGGATCAAGGCTCGGGCCGCGTTCTGATCGCCTGTATCGAGGTTCCGGCGGATCTCTTTGACGATCCGCTTGAGCGCCGTCTTCTTCGTCCGATTCATCCCCCGCCGTCGGAGACTCTGTCGTAAACGTTTCTTGGCTGAAGCAGTGTTCGGTATTCTAACCACCTCTTCATGATCGTTCTGATCGATCGCTAGGGTACTCGTGAGAAAGCGCGAGAGATGGTAGCGGAAGGGTTCCGGCGAATCAAGAACGATCATCCGTCCACCGACCGAGCCGGCAGCGCGTCCGCTCGCCGGCGGCCCCCGCATCGGAACGCGGGGGTGTGAGGAATGTCCGCCCGCCCTTCCGTTGGCGATGCAGACCGGCTGCGGACGGGGCGTTGGCATTTCGGACGACGCGGCGTGCCGTTGTCACCATCCGTTTCCATCGGTAGGATGATCCGGGCTTCTCACGGAGTACCCGCCACCGGGTGAGGGGGATTCGATGCAACACATCGTCAAACGAGACGGACGCATTGTTCGGTTCGACGAAGCCAAGATCACCACCGCGGTATGGAAGGCGATGCGCGAGGTCGGGGAGGGCGACGAGTACCTCGCCCAGCGCGTTTCCCAACGGGTCGCCGACCTCCTCAGTCGGCGATTCGGTGCGGATCCCCCGACGGTCGAGGAGATCCAGGACGCCGTTGAGGAGTCGCTGATCGAGATGGGGCTCGCCCGCACGGCGAAGGCCTACATCCTCTATCGCAAGCAGCACGAAGACCTGCGGGAGATGCGCGGACTTCTCCGCGAGATGCCGCTGGTCGAGGACTACCTGAACGATCGCGACTGGCGGGTGCGCGAGAACAGCAACATGACGTTCTCCCTGCAGGGTCTCAACACGCACATCACCGACACGATCATCTCGCAGTACTGGCTGGACAAGATCTACCCGATCGGGATCCGCCGCGCCCACGAGAGCGGCGACTTCCACATCCACGACCTCGGCACGCTCGGAGCGTACTGCGTCGGATGGGATCTGCGCGATCTCCTCCTTCGCGGGTTCCGCGGCGTGCGAGGGAAGATCGAGTCGCGACCGGCGAGGCACTTCCGGGTGGCGCTCCTCCAGGTCGTCAACTTCATGTACACGCTTCAAGGCGAGTCAGCCGGAGCGCAGGCGTTCTCGAACGTCGACACGTACCTCGCCCCGTTCATCCGTGTCGACGGCCTTTCCTACGACGAGGTGAAGCAGAACGTCCAGGAGTTCGTCTACAACATGAACGTCCCGACCCGGGTCGGATTTCAGACCCCGTTCACCAACATCACGCTCGACCTGAAGGTCCCCCGATTCATGGCCGACGAGCCGGCGATCGTCGGGGGCGCCTTTCTCCGTTCGACGTACGGCGACTACCAGCCCGAGATGGACCTGTTCAATCGCGCGTTCGCCGAGGTGATGCTCGAGGGCGACATGCAAGGGCGACCGTTCACGTTCCCGATTCCGACCTACAACGTGACCGAGGATTTCGACTGGGAGACTCCGATCCTCGATCCGATCTGGGAGATGACCGCCAAGTACGGGATCCCGTACTTCTCGAACTTCATCGGGAGCGATCTGCGGCCTGAGGATGCACGGAGCATGTGTTGCCGCCTTCGGATCGACAACCGCGAGCTTCGCAGTCGCGGCGGCGGGCTGTTCGGCGCCCACCCGCTGACCGGCTCGATCGGCGTCGTCACGCTCAACCTCCCGCGGCTCGGTTATCTCTCCCACGACGAGGACGACTTCTTCGACCGGCTCGGCGACCTGATGGACCTGGCGCGCCAAGCCCTGGTCATCAAGCGGAAGACCCTGGAGTCGTTGACCGTTCAAGGCCTCTACCCCTACTCCAAGTACTACCTCGATCGAATCCACGAGGCGGAGGGCGGGTACTGGCGGAATCACTTCTCGACGATCGGTCTGATCGGGATGAACGAAGCGACCCTCAACCTGATCGACCGGACGATCGCCGCCCCGGACGGTCAGGCGTTCGCCCTCCGGACGCTCGACTGGATGCGCGAGCGACTCGGGCAATATCAGGAGGAAGCCGGGGACATCTTCAACCTCGAGGCGACGCCGGCCGAGGGCGCGAGCTACCGTCTCGCGAAGAAGGACCGGGAGCGCTTCCCCGACCTGCGGGTCTACAACCTGGAAACCTACGGCGGACGGGTCCCGTACTACACGAACTCGACGCAGCTTCCCGTCGGCTGGACCGACGACCTGTTCGAGGCGCTCCGGCTGCAGGATGCGCTGCAGACGCGGTACACGGGCGGGACCGTCTTCCACGGGTTCCTCGGCGAGCGGATGCCGACCGCGGCGGCGACGAAGCGGCTCGTTCGCCGGATCGCCGAGTCGTTCCGACTCCCCTACTACACGCTCACGCCGACCTTCTCGATCTGCCCGCAGCACGGCTATATCGCCGGGGAACACGAGACCTGCCCGACCTGCGATGCGCGGGCGGAGGTCTACTCGCGGATCGTCGGCTACCTGCGACCGGTGGAGCAGTGGAACGACGGGAAACGAGCGGAGTTCAACGACCGCAAAGCGTTCTCCGCACGTACAGCCGTCGCACCGTAGGCGCTCGTCGGGAGGGAGGATGCGAATCGGGGCGGTTCAGCCGATGACGCTGATCGACTACCCCGATCGGATCGCCGCCGTCGTCTTCACCGTCGGATGCGACTTTCGCTGCCCGTTCTGCCACAACCCCGAGCTCGTCTTGCCCGACCTCGCGCCGAGCAGAGGGCCGACCGCTGCCGAAGCGCTCGATCGGCTGGCTGACCGCCGCGGTTTCCTCGACGGCGTCGTCCTGACCGGCGGCGAGCCGACCCTGCAGAGCGATCTGGCCGACTTCATCGAAGAGGTTCGTCTCCTCGGGTACCTGGTCAAGCTGGACACGAACGGGTCCCGGCCTGCGGCGCTGGAGCGGATCCTCGACCGGCACCTCGTCGACTACGTGGCGATGGACATCAAGGGGCCGCGTTCGCGGTACGGCGAGTTCGCCGGCTGTCCCGTCGACGCGGCGGCGATCGATCGGTCGATCGCGCTCGTCCGCCGGGCGCCGGACGGCGAGTTTCGAACGACGGTCGCCCCCGGAATGACGGGGGACGATGTGGAACGGATCGCCGACTGGATTCAGGGAGACCGGCGCTACATGTTGCAGACGTTCCGGGCGCCCGCGGCAAAGCGGCTCGTCGACCCGACGTGGGGGGAGCGGTCGGCCTGCTCGTCGGTCGAACTGGCCGCAGTCTGGGCGCGAATCGCCGGCCGATTCCCCGGCGGCGGCGTGCGCGGTTGACCCGATCGCTATCCGGGCGTCCCGAGCCCCATCCGCTCGCGGACGTCGCGCATCGTCTCCGCGGCGATCGTCTCCGCCCGCCTCGCGCCGCCGGAGAGAATGTCTCGAAGGTCGCCCGAGCCGGCGAGCGCCGCGCGGCGGGCCTGAATCGGTCGGATCACCGCCATCAGCCGATCGAAGACCGCCTCCTTCAGGCGCGAATAGAGGAGCGTGCCAGCGACGAACTCCGACCTGATCTCCTCGACGTCCGTCGCGTCGCCGTCCGATCCGGCGGCGAGCTCGAGGATCTCGAACAGGTTGGAGACGCCGGCCGACATCGCCTCCCCGGCCTCGAGTCCGACATCCGTCACCGCGGAGCGGATCTTCCTCCGGATCGAGCGCTCGTCCTCCATTACGCCGACGTAGTGCCCCTCCCCGTCGCTCTTGCTCATCTTCGCCGCCGGGTTGGCGAGCGACATGATCCGCGCTCCCTTGCGGACGATCGGCTCGGGCTCCGGGAACGTCTCGCCGAACCGGCCGTTGAATCGCCGCGCGATCCGCCGGGAGAGCTCGAGATGCTGGACCTGATCCTCCCCGACCGGGACGCCGGCCGCGCGGTAGAGCAGGATATCGGCCGCTTGGAGGACCGGGTACGTGAACAGCCCGGCGGAGATGAACTCCTGTCTCTCCGACTTGTCCTTGAACTGCGTCATCCGGGTGAGGTCGCCGTACGACGTGACGCAGCCGAGGATCCACGCGAGCTCAGTGTGAGCCGGCACATCCGACTGCACGAACAGGATCGACCGATCCGGATCGATTCCGCACGAAAGGAGGTCAAGCGCCATCGCGAGCGACGCGCTTCGCAGCTCCGTCGGGTCGACCTCGACCGTGTGAGCGTGGTAGTCGACGATGCAGTAGACGCAATCGTACTCGTCCTGGAGCGCGACCCAGTTGCGGATCGCCCCGAAGTAGTTTCCGATGTGAAGCGTCCCGGTCGGCTGAATTCCGGAGAAGACCCGCGCCGTCACCGTCGACCACCTCCTCGCGGTTGGGTTGGAATCCGCGCGGAGTATACGTCCCGTCTTTCGCAGTCCGCAAGGATCATCCGGGTTGATGGGCGTTTTCCGGGTACCGTATCATGATGTCGGAGGTGCGGGCGAACATGGGGACGAAAGGCTCGGCGTTGATCTTCGGGACGGCCGCGGACTGCGTCCGCCCGGAGGTCGCCGAGCCGGTCGGGGACCTCTTCGGCGCGCGGAGCGTCTTGCGGATCGCGGAGGCGCTCCACGCCGGCGGCATCGGGCGGATCGTCCAGCTGGGGCCGATCGACGATCCTGCGGTGCTCGACCGGCGCGAGGGACCGATCATTCTCACCGGCGAGGACGCCCGGGCAGCGGTGCGGACGATCCGCGCCGGGTCGCCCGTCGTCCTTGTTTCCGCGGGACTCGTCCTCCTGAGCGCTGATTCCGTGCGAGCGATGCTCCAGTCGATCGTCCCCGGTGCGGCCGCCGTCGCCTCCGAACAGCTCGCCGCTGTCCGGTGGGCTTCGGGATGCGCCGATGACGTCCTCGATGCCGCAGCATCGGGGCGGCCGGTGGCGCAGATCGTCGAACGGGTTCGGGCGGGCGGCGACCGGGTCGAGACAGCCGTCGGCGTTGCGGACGAGGACCTGATCGCGCTCGATTCGCCCGCCGCGTACCCGACGGTCGCGAGGATCGCGCGTCGGCGGGCGGTCGACCGTCTGGTCCGATCGGGCGTCTGGGTGGAGGACGCCGAGCGGACGTACCTCGACGGGGGCGTCACCGTCGCCGCCGGGACACTCCTGTTGGCCGGCGTCCGCCTGCGCGGGCCCGTCGCGATCGGACCGGGCTGCACGGTCGGTCCGGACTGCACGATCGAGGCGTCGACGATCGAAAGCGGGTGTGTTGTTCGTTCCTCCGTCATCGAAGGCGCGCGCGTCCGCGCCGGGAGCCGAATCGGTCCGTACGCTCACTTGCGGCCCGGGGCCGACGTCGGGCCGGACGCCCGGGTCGGGAACTACGTCGAGGTGAAGGCCGCCCGCCTCGAACGGGGCGTCAAAGCGGGCCATCTCGCCTACATCGGCGATGCAGAGATCGGGGAGGGAGCGAACATCGGGGCGGGGGCGATCACCTGCAACTTCGACGGACGGTCGAAGTACCGGACGGTCATCGGAGCGGGCGCGTTCATCGGCAGCAACGCCGCGCTCGTCGCGCCGGTGACGATCGGCGAAGGGGCGGTGATCGCCGCGGGGTCGACGATCACCGAGGACGTCCCGCCGGGGACGCTCGCGTTCGGGCGGGCGCGGCAGGTCGTGGTGGACCGCGGTCGGGAGGATGAGGAGGAAGGATGATCGGACGGGAACTGAAACTCTTGTGCGGAAACGCGAACCCGCCGCTCGCGCGGGAGATCTCCGACGCGCTCGGCATCGAGCTGTGCGCGGTCGACGTCGATCGGTTCAGCGACGGAGAGGTCCGCGTCCGCATCCTGGAAACCGTGCGGGGGGCGGACGTCTTCGTCATCCAGCCGACGTGTCCGCCGGTGAATGACAACCTGATGGAGTTGCTGATCATCATCGACGCGCTGCGCCGGGCATCGGCGCGGACGGTCATCGCCGTCGTCCCCTACTACGGGTATGCTCGGCAGGATCGGAAACACACCGGGCGGGTGCCGATCTCGGCCCGCCTCGTCGCGAACCTGATCGAGGTCGCGGGAGCGGACCGAATGCTGACGATGGACCTGCACGTCGGTCAGATTCAGGGGTTCTTCAACATCCCGGTCGACAACCTGCGCGCAGACTGGATCTTCGCCGAGCACGCCCGCAACACGCTGGGCGAGTTGGAGACGAGCGTTATCGTCTCTCCGGACGCCGGCGGCACCGTGCGCGCGCGGATGGTCGCCGAGCATCTCGGCCTACCGCTCGCGATTCTCGAAAAACGCCGCTCGCAGGACGGGGCCGACATCAACGTCATGAACGTCATCGGCGAAGTCGCAGGCAAACAGGCGATCCTGGTCGACGACATCCTGTCGACCGGCCGGACGCTCGTCAAAGCCGCCGAGACGCTCCTCCAGCACGGGGCGATCGAGGTCCTCGCGTACTGCACGCACGGGATTTTCACCAGCGGCGCACTCGACGTGCTGGCCGACTCCCCCTTGAAACGGGTCGTCGTAACCAATACCATTTCTCGTGGAGAAGCGGAGAAGAGTGACGTCGTCGAGTACATCTCCGTAGGCGAGCACCTCGCGAAGACGATCCACCGAATCTTCGAGTACAAGTCGGTCAGTCACCTCTTCCCGCATTACTGATTCGGGAGACAGAATGCACACGCTACAAGCGAAGACCAGACCGGCCGGGAAGGCAGGCGCGCTGCGGCGGGACGGGTTCGTCCCCGGCGTCGTCTACGGACCGAGCATCGAGAGCACCCCCGTCGCCGTGGAGCAGAAGAAGCTGCACGGCCTGTTCTCAAAGATCACGCGTAGCTCGAGGATCAACCTAGCGATCGAAGACGGCGGCGAAGCGAAGATCATGGACGTCTTCCTCAAGGTCGTCGACTATGACGAGCTGACCGACGAACCGATGCACGTCGACTTCTACCACCCCGACGAGCAGCACCCGTTGAAGCTCGAGGTGCCGATCAAGATCGTCGGCGAGGCGCGCGGCGTCAAGACGGGAGGCATCCTCAACATCCTTTTCAATAGCGTTCCCGTTCTCGGTCTCCCGAAGGACATCCCCCACCTGATCACGATCGACGTCTCCGATCTCGCGACGGGGCAGTCGGTTCACGCGCGCGACATCGACTTCGGCGAAGTGGAGTCGCTTCTCCCGCCGGAGCGCACACTCGTCTCCGTCGTGGCGCCGCGGGGCGTCGGGCTGGCGGAGGGCGAGGCGGCCGGCCCCGAGGAGGGAGCTGAGCTCTTCGAGGTCGGCGAGGGAGCCGTCTCCGGCGAGATGCCGAGCGAGGAGGCGTCCGCCAAAGAGGGTTGATGTCGGCGTGAAGGCCGTCTTCGGACTCGGCAACCCCGGCCTGCGGCACGCGCTCTCCCGCCACAACGTCGGATTCCAGGTCATCGATCGCTATCGCGAGTCGAAGCGGATCCGCAGCCCCGCGCGGGCCGTCTGTTCATCGCTCGTCTACCGCGATCGGGACCTACTGCTCGTCAAGCCGATGACGTTCATGAACGAGAGCGGGGTCGCCGTATCAGCGGTCCTCTCTCGGTTCTCGGTCCCGCTGAGCCGTGCGCTCGTCATCTACGATGATCTCGACCTGCCGCTCGGGCGGATTCGGATCCTCACCGCCGGGGGAGCCGGATCCCACAAGGGCATGCGCTCGGTGAGCGACGCGCTCGGCACAGAGGAGATCCCGCGGCTGCGGGTCGGAATCGAGGTCGAGAATCGATCCGAAATCGGACGCGACTTCGTGCTCGGGCGGTTCTCCCCGGCCGAGTGGGAGGCGGTTCAACCCGCGTTCGAGCGGGCGGTCGACGCGGTCGAACGCTTCCGCAGCGAGGAGATCGAAGCGCTGATGACGCGGTTCAACCGCCGATCCGACGCGGTTGTTGACCGTCCGTAGCTCGGTATACTCTCTCCGGTTCACGTCCCTCGAGGAGGGGAAACAACATGTACGATCGCTTTTCGCGCGAGTCGATGGAGATCATCGCCGTCTCCCAGGAGGAGGCGGAAGAGTGGCGACATAGCTACGTCGGCACCGAGCATCTCCTCCTCGCCTTCCTGAAGATCACCGGCAGCGACGTGCACCGGTTTCTCACGACGCACGGCGTGACCTACGACAAGATCGCGTCCCTCCTCGAAGAAGAGAAGGGGCGGGGCGATGTTCGGCTCTCGGCCGACGACCTCGAGCCGACCCCCCGCCTGAAGCGCGTCATGAAGATCTCGTTCGAGGAAGCTCGCCGCGCCGGGCTGAACACGATCCGCCCCGAGCACCTCCTGATGGGGATGCTCCGCGAAGGCGAGGGGACCGGGGCGACGATTCTCCAGCACCTCGGCGTCGACCTGAACAAGACGCGCGCGTACTTCCTCCCGTCGGCCGGGATCGGGATGGCGATCCGCACGTCACGGCGAGCGCAGCAGCGGAAGGGAGACCTCTCCGAGTTCGGCCGCAACCTCGTCGAAGAGGCCGAAGCCGGCAACCTCGATCCGGTGATCGGGCGCGAGGAGGAGATGGAGCGGATCATCCAGACGCTGACCCGCCGGAAGAAGAACAACCCCGCGCTGATCGGGGAATCGGGCGTCGGGAAGACGGCGGTCGTCGAGGGACTGGCGCAGCGGATCGTGGCTGGCGATGTCCCGGCGATCCTGCGCTCGAAGGAGATCCTCGAGCTCGACATGGCGTCGGTCGTGGCGGGGACCAAGTACCGCGGTGAGTTCGAGCAGCGTCTCAAGACGCTGATCAGCCAGGTCGCCGAATCGGACAACATCATCCTGTTCATCGACGAGCTGCAGACCGTCGTCGGTGCCGGCGGGGCCGAAGGCGCGATCGATGCGTCCTCGATCCTGAAGCCGCCGCTCTCGTCGGGCGCGATCCAGTGCATCGGTACGGCGACCCCCGCCGAGTACCGCAAATCGGTCGAGAAGGACCCCGCGCTGAAGCGCCGGTTCAAGACGATCTACGTCGAGGAACCTTCAGTGGAGAGCACGGTTCGGATCCTGAAAGCCCTGCGGCAGCGGTACGAGAAGCACCACGGCGTTCGGATCGGCGATGACGCGCTCAGTGAGGCCGCGCGGCTGTCGGATCGATACGTCACCGACCAGTTCCTCCCCGACAAGGCGATCGATCTGATCGATGAGACCGCGGCTCGGATCAAGCTGCAGGTCAGCCGGGTGCCGGAGGAGGTCCGGGAGCTGATGGAGAAGGTCGACGAGCTGGACCAACAGGAACAGGCGGCCGTCACTGCGCAGGACTACGAGACGGCCGCCCGCCTCCGGGACCGGAAGGCCGAACTGATCGCCGAGATCGACTCGCTCAGCCAGACGGCGTACCGGGGGAACGAACTCGTCGTCAGAGCCAAGGACATCGCTCAGATGGTGTCGATGTGGACCGGTGTCCCGATCGGTCACGTCGAGGAGGAGGAGACGGCCCGGCTCGTTCACATGGAAGAGAAGATCCACGAGCGGCTGATCGCCCAGGACGAGGCGGTCCGCGCCGTCTCCCGCTCGATCCGCCGCGCCTACGCGGGAGTGAAGAACCCGAAGCGCCCGGTCGGCGTGTTCATGTTCCTCGGACCGACCGGCGTCGGAAAGACCGAACTGTCCAAGACGCTCGCCGAGTTCCTGTTTGGCGACGAGGACGCCCTGGTCCGGGTCGACATGTCCGAGTACATGGAGCGGTTCTCCGTCTCCCGGCTGACCGGCGCGCCGCCCGGCTACGTCGGGTACGAAGAGGCGGGCGAGCTCACCGAGAAGGTCCGCCACCGGCCGTACTCCGTCGTGCTGTTCGACGAGATTGAGAAGGCGCACCGGGACGTGTTCAACATCCTCCTCCAAGTGATGGAGGACGGGATCCTGACCGATTCGCAGGGACGGCGCGTCGACTTCCGGAACACCGTGCTGATCATGACATCGAACGTCGGGAGCGAGCTGATCACCGACCGGGAAGCGCTCGGGTTCAGCGATCAGGAGGAAGGGTCCGAGGAATCCTATCAGGACATGAAATCCCGCGTGATCGGCGAGGGCCGGAAGATCTTCCGCCCGGAGTTCCTGAACCGGCTCGACGACATCATCGTCTTCCACCAGCTTAACCGAGAGCAGGTTCGCCGGATCGCCGAGCTGATGATCGAGGAGCTGACCGAGCGGATCGCCGAGGAGCGTTCGATCACGCTCCGCCTCGATCAGTCCGCTTGGGATCTGCTGATTAAACAAGGCTATGACCCCAAGTACGGCGCCCGGCCGATGCGCCGGACGATCGAACGGGTGATCGAGAACCCGATCTCCGAGGCGATCCTCGCGGGCACGTTCCCATCCGGGGCGACGGTCCTCGCCGTCGCTGAGGACGGCGAGATGCGTTTCACCCCATCGGAGTAGGAATGTCGTTCGTCTGCGCCGAATGCGGCTACTGGTCGGTCAAGTGGCTCGGCCGATGCCCGGGGTGCGGTGAGTGGGACTCGTTCGCCCAGGAGGACAAAGCGTCCGCTGCGTCCTCCGATGGGGCGACGTGGCTCGGCGAGGAACTGCGCCCGATCCACTCGATCGACCTCGCCGATCTCCAGCGTCTCGCCTCGGGGAGCGACGAACTCGATCGACTGCTCGGCGGCGGCCTGATCCCCGGCGGGGTCGTCCTATTCGGCGGCGAACCGGGGATCGGGAAGTCGACCCTCCTCCTTCAAGTCGCCCAGTCGATCGCCGAGCGACACGGATCCGTGATCTACGTGTCCGGCGAGGAGTCCGAGGGGCAGGTGAAGCTCCGCGCCGCCCGGCTCGGCATCGATAGCCCGCGGCTGTACGTTCTGGCCGAGCAAGCTCTTCCCCGGATCGCGGCGGCCGTCGAGCGGGCCGCTCCGTGCGCGCTCATCGTCGACTCGATTCAGACGACGATCGGATCCGGAGGATCGGGCGACGCCGGAAGCCCACGGCAGCTCCGGGAAGTCTGCGCAGAGCTGACCCAGATGACGAAAGCGCGCGGAATGGCGACGTTCCTCGTCGGGCACATCACCAAGGAGGGCGCGTTCGCCGGGCCGAAGATGATCGAGCACCTCGTCGACGTGGCGCTCTACCTCGAAGGGAGCCGGGGCGAGGACGTCCGGCTCCTGCGATCGGTGAAGAACCGATTCGGCGCGACAAACGAGGTCGCCGTCTATCAGATGACGTCCGACGGCATGAAAGAAGTGACGAACCCATCGCGGTTCTTCCTCGACGACGACGCAGCGCGGTCGCGGCCCGGATCGGCGATCGTCCCCGTCCTCGAAGGGACCCGGCCGATCCTCGTCGAGCTGCAGGCACTCGTCTCGCCGACGGGCGGGTACGGGGTTCCCCAGCGCCGGTGCACCGGCCTCGACATCAACCGGGTCCTCCTGCTCCTCGCCGTCATCGAAAAGCAGCTCGAGGTTCATGTCGGCGGAGCCGACGTCTACCTGAGCATCGCCGGCGGACTGGAGACGCGCGAACGAGCGAGCGACCTCGGCGCCATCGCCGCCGTCCTCTCCAGCCTTCGGAACCGAGCCCTCCCGTCCGGGACCGCCGTCGTCGGGGAAGTCGGGCTCTCCGGCGAAGTCCGGGCCGTCCGGCGGCTGCGGGAGCGGATCCGCGAGACGAAGAAGATGGGGTTCGAGCGGATTCTCGTCCCGCCATCCGGCGCGCCGACAGCGAAGGGCAGCCGGATCGAAGTCATCCCCGTCGAGACGATCGGACGGGCGCTCGACGCGCTCGGCCTCGGGTGAACGAACAGGAGGAGAGATGAACGACGCGAGATGGGAGCAGCTACAAGCCGCCGCCGACCGCATCGAGGAGATGTTACCGGAGCCGCCCCGCGTCGCGCTGACGCTTGGATCCGGCCTGTCGACCGCCTTCGGGACCCCCGACGGAGGCCGGACGATCCCGTGGACCAAGATCCCGGGGGTTCCCCTCCCCACCGTCGCCGGCCACGCCGGAGAGTTCTGGTCCGGGCGGATCCGCGGCGTCCCCGTCCTCGTCCAGCGCGGACGCTTGCACTACTACGAAGGCCGATCGCTCGACGAAGTCACCTTCGCAACGCACCTCTTCGCTCGGATCGGCGTCCGGACGCTCGTCGTCACGAACGCCTCCGGCGCCATCAACCCCGATCTCCGCGCCGGCGACCTCGTCCTGATCACCGACCACATCAACATGCTCGGAGCCAATCCGCTCCGCGGCCCGAACCGCGACGAACTCGGCCCCCGATTCCCCGACATGTCCGCCGCGTACACGCCGCGCCTTCGGACGCTTGCACGGACCGTCGCCGACGAACAGCGACTGACGCTGAAAGAAGGCGTCTACATCGCGGCGCTCGGCCCCTCCTACGAAACGCCCGCCGAGATCCGCGCGTTCCGCGCACTCGGCGCCGACCTCGTCGGAATGTCGACCGTCCCCGAAGTGATCGTCGCCGCGCACGCCGGCCTCGAAGTCCTCGGAATCTCGATCGCCACGAACCTCGCCGCCGGTGTCGACCCCGACGCCACCCTCACGCACGACGAAGTCATCGAGACCACCAACCGACGCGGCGCCGACATGCGCCGCCTCCTCATCGCCATCCTCGCCAGACTATAACAACGCCCACAAAAAGGGGACAGGCTACTTTTCTCACGTAGCACAGAAAAAGGGGACAGGCTACTTTTCTCATGTAGTAAGACGGCTATCGGTTGAGCATCCCATCGTATGAGAAAAGTAGCCTGTCCCCTTTTTCTGGAGGCTGGAGACGCTGGCGATCGAGCGAGATACGGTCGATGCGACTCGCATCTGACAGTCATTGACGAGCACGCATCGCAGGTGGGTGGATGTCGATTGCAGCATCAATTTCGCGCAGTATAATCTCGCCGCCGCCCGAGGCGGGGCGGAATCCCGCGTCGGAGGACGGCGGATCGCACAGTACCTAGGAGGTTGTAGATATGTCCAACGGGCCCACGTTGAACCCGTTCGAGATCTCGCAGCGGCAGCTCGACAAGGCGGCGAAGACACTCCACCTTGACCCGCAGGTTCACGAGTTCCTTCGGGAGCCGATGCGAACCCTGGAGGTCCACTTCCCGGTCCGGATGGACGACGGAACGGTCCGGACATTCACGGGTTTCCGCGTGCAGTACAACGACGCCCGCGGGCCGACGAAGGGAGGCCTTCGGTTCCACCCGGACGAGACGATCGACACGGTGAAAGCACTCGCGGCGTGGATGACCTGGAAGACGGCGGTCGTCGACATCCCGTACGGCGGCAGCAAGGGCGGGGTCATCTGCAACCCAAAGGAGCTGTCGCAGGGCGAGCTCGAGCGGATTGCCCGCGGGTTCGTCCGCGCGGTCGGGCGGTTCATCGGCCCCGAGAAGGACATCCCCGCGCCCGATGTCTACACGAACCCGCAGACGATGGCGTGGATGATGGACGAGTACTCCGCGATCGTCGGCTACAACGCCCCCGGCGTCATCACCGGGAAGCCTATTCCGCTCGGCGGTTCGCTCGGGCGAGGCGACGCAACCGCCCGTGGCACCGTCTACTGCGTCATCGAAGCGTCCAAGATCCTCGGGATCAACCTGAAGGGAGCGACGATCGCGATCCAGGGGTACGGGAACGCAGGCTACTACTCCGCCGCGCTGATGAAAGAGCTGGCCGGCAGCAAGGTCGTTGCGATCACCGATTCTCGGGGCGGCGTGCATATCCCCTCCGGCATCGACCCCGACGGCGCGAACGATCACAAACAGACGACCGGTTCGGTTGCTGGCTTCAAGAGCGGCCAGAAGATCACGAACGACCAGATTCTCGAGCTCGACGTCGACGTCTTGATTCCGGCGGCGATCGAGAACGTCATCACCGAGAAGAACGCCGGCCGAATCCGGGCGCCGATCATCGCTGAGGCTGCGAACGGCCCGACGACGCCCGAGGCCGACGAGATTCTCCACAGGAACGGAAAGTACGTGATCCCCGACTTCCTCTGCAACGCCGGCGGCGTGACGGTCTCCTACTTCGAGTGGGTCCAGAACATCGGCGGGTTCTACTGGACGGTCGAGGAGGTTCACGAGCGGCTGAAGGCGAAGATGGTCAAGGCGTTCCACGACGTCCACGACATGGCAGTAGAACACAAGATCGACAATCGGACCGGCGCGTACATGGTCTCCGTACGGCGCGTCGCCGAAGCGATGCGCCTCCGAGGCTGGGTCTAGCGGGGCTGCATGACTACGCGAGCGACGGGGAGTTCGGTCGACGGACTCCCCGCTCCATTTACCTCACCGAGGCGTTGGGCTACAATCGGCTCGAAAATGAGCGGAACGCGGCAACAGATGAGGAACGAAACCTCCAGGAGCGCGTTTCTCGCTGAGACCTTCGCGTCGCTCTCTCCCGACGAGATCGAGGAGCTGTCGAAGATCTCACTGGAGATCCAGTACGACGAAGACGAGCTGATCGCGCAGGAAGGCAGCTACGCTGCCGGGATCTACATCGTCCGTTCCGGGCTCGTCAGCATTGGGAAGTACGCCAGCAAGGGCTGGGAGAAGCGCTGCCTCCGGTTCCTCGCCGTCGGTGAGATGTTCGGGCTGGAGGCCGTCTTCCTCGGGCGTGAGCCGATCAACGTCCAGTACGCCAAGGCGCTCGTCGAGTCGACCGTCGTCTTCGTCGAGCGGTCGAACATCCTCGCCTACAGCAAAGATCACCCGAGGCTGTTCACGGATCTCTGTCGTTGGCTCGCTCGCGAAGTGATCATGCTCGAGTTCAAGTTGACCCGGCAGGCCGTCGAATCGATGGACCGGAACCTCGCGCTTCTGTTGATCGCGCTCGCCAACAAGTACGGTGAGCACGAGGACGGGGGGGTGATCCGGCTCGACCTCCCGGTCCCTCGGCAGACGATGGCCGAGATGCTCGGCGTTTCGGTGGAGACCCTCATGCGGGGGCTCAAGCGATTCCGAGAGCTTCAGCTGGTCGAGACGTCCCACAGCATCATCCGGATCATGGACATGGCGAGCCTGACCGATCGCGCGCGCGTCACCTCGTTCTACTTGTCGATTCTCGAGGAGACTCTCTAGTCGGACGCAGCTCGCTCGGCCGGGTCCGCTCTCTCCAGCGCCCGCCGGTCGATGCGCAACCCGTCGTCCCTCAGGTCGATCGGCAACTCCCGCAGTGCCCGTGTGATCCGTCCCGTGGATACGCCGAGGAGGCCAGCGAGCAACCGCCGGTCGATCGCCTCGGGGAGGTCGATGACCGGTCCGGAGGACGGGCCGGCCCATTTCTCGCAGAGCTGCCGGACGAGGGAGCGGAGTCGGCTCGACAGCGGTGCCCGCGAATGCACGACGGCTCCGCGAAGCTCGAAGACCCGACCGGCCAAGTACGCCTGAACGTGTGCCCGCAGATCTGGCTCGCGGTCGATCGCCTCGTGGAACGCGGAACGCTCGAGGAACGAGAGGCGCACATCGGTCAGCGCCCGGGAAGCCGTCACGTGGAGATCTCCTCCGTCCGGGACGAGGACCTCCAGCCCGACGAAGTCCCCGATCCCCAGAATCTCCGCAAGCCCTTCCCCCGCGTCCGGATTCTCGGCAGGAAGGTGTTCCTGGACCAGCCCCTGCTGGACGAGGTAGATCCCCGCTGCGTAGCTTCCGATCTGCGTGATGAGCTCCCCCTGCGCGTATCGGACGTGTAGCGGACGGTGCGGCTCGAACAGAAGCGCACGGTCCGCCCGCATGTGGGAAGCTCGCTGCTGGGTCGTCGTCATGTCCACCCCCCAGCCTATCGGGCGTCGCCGCACCGCCGCAATGGAAGAGGACACGATCGGGAATTGCGAACGGCCTCCGCTGGAGGGTGGCGATGACGCAGGACGACATGTCAATTGACAGGGGATCGACTGCTCGGGGCACGCCCCAGAATACACGTTTGACGACTCTATCGCTCGCTAAATGGCAGCGGATACGGTCCTCCGATACGAGACGGGATCCTTCGAACGCCATGTCGTCGCCTGCAAGAAGGAACGTGCGGTCGTGTCGCGTTCCATGGGGATCGGACGAGGTGTTGGGTAGGCTCATGTCCAGGAGGTGAACGCCTCATGTCGATTCACGAAACGGCGAGGCTGAGCCACGCGACAACCGAAGAACAGATCAATCCGTACGAGATGATGCTCAAGCAGCTCGATCTCGTGCAGGAGCAGACTGATCTCCCCCCCGACATCTGGGAGATCTTGCGGCAGCCGGAGCGCGCCCTCGAGGTCAGCGTCCCGATCGTCCGCGACGACGGCCGGATCCAGGTATTCACCGGCTATCGCGTTCAGTACAGCTCGGTGCGGGGGCCGTGCAAGGGCGGCATCCGATTCCATCCAGGCGTCACGCTCGATGAAGTCAAAGCGCTGGCCGGCTGGATGACGTGGAAGTGCGCCGTCGTCAACATCCCGTACGGAGGCGGAAAGGGCGGTGTCGCTTGCGATCCGACCGGACTGTCTCGAAAAGAGCTCGAGCGGCTGACGCGCCGGTACACGGCGATGATCTACCCGCTGATCGGCGTTCACCGAGACATCCCTGCGCCGGACGTCAACACGAACGCGGACGTCATGAACTGGATTGTCGACACGGCCTCCGTCCTCTCCGGCGAATTGGTCACCGGGATCGTGACGGGAAAGGCGATCGCTCTCGGCGGCGCCCTCGGGCGGCGTGAGGCGACCGGCATGGGCGTGATGTTCACGACGCTCGGCGTCCTGGAGCGACTGGGGCGCGACGTCGAGAATGCCCGCGTCGCCATTCAAGGGTTCGGCAACGTCGGCGCAGTCGCCGCGCAACTCCTCGCAGAGCGCGGCGCCAAGATCGTCGGGATCAGCGACGTCTCCGGGGCGTTCCATTGCCCGACCGGCTTCGAGATCCCCGACGTGCTGGACTACGTTCAGAGATCTCCGGGACACCTGCTGGCCGGGTACGACGCGAAAGGTGTCGAGCAGATCAGCAACGAGGATCTCCTCAAGATGGACGTCGAAGTCCTCATCCCGGCCGCGCTGGAAGGGCAGATCACCGCGAGAAACGCGAAGGACGTCCGCGCGAGAGTCATCGTCGAAGGCGCGAACGGACCGACGACCCCCGAGGCCGACCTGATCCTCGGGGAAAAAGAGATCGTCGTTGTGCCGGATATCCTGGCGAACGCGGGCGGGGTCGTCTGCTCCTACTTCGAGTGGGTGCAGAACCTCCAGTCGTTCCCGTGGGAGGAGGTCGAGACGAAGCAGCGGCTCGGCCGGATCCTCCAGCGCGCCCTGGGGGAGGTCTGGACGCTCGCTGAGCAGCGGAATGTCTCGCTCCGCCTCGCCGCGTTCATCCTCGGCGTCGAACGCGTCGCTGCGGCGATCCAGCTGCGGGGGATCTTCCCGTAGGAGGCGCATGATGCTCATCGAGCCGCCGAGCGGCCTGCTCGCCACCGAGTTTCGGTCGTTCCCGATCTTCGAGCGGGCGCTGCAGGAGTGCGCCCGTCGGCTCGGGACCGACGCCGGAGCGCTCCGCGAGCGGCTGGCGTTCGGCGGCGACCCCGAAGCGCATAGCGCGTTTCGGTACGCGCTCGCCAAGGCGGTCGCCGGCCACCTCGGCGGCCTCGGAGTTCCCTTCCGGGCCGTCTACGTGCACGGCAGCGCGGTCGACGAACGCGCGGGGCCGTGCTCCGACGTCGATGTGATTGTGCTCGTCGAGCGTCGGCGGGACGAAGCCCTGCGGGTCCTGCGGCTCGTCGACGCCGTCGTCTCGGCCGGGTACCGCGCCTACTTCGGGCGGCCCGGACCGACATCGCTGTTGGACATCCACATCGTGGATCTCGATGAGGAGCGGGAAGGACGGGGTTACGGCGCGGTCTTGCAGAATCCGTGGAGCGCGCCGCTCTGTCTCTGGCGTTCCACTCCGAGCGAACAGGGGGCCCTCCCTCGGAGAGGCCCCCTGCGATCCGCCGCGCCGATCAGTCGGCGTTGATGAAGAACTGCTTCATGTTTGTCGGCGCGAACACGTCGAACTGGACCACGCTCAGAACGTTCGATTGCGCCTGACTTCCCGGGTTCACGCACCGCGTCTCGCCGATGTCGACCTTGTAGTCTCCGTAGACGACGGATTCGTGGCAGTGTCCTGACAGCACCAAGTAGGGACGCGACCGCTCGATGAACCGCCGGAGCTCCGAGCTTCCCACGTGATTCGGCATCCGCAGGAACGCGTACGTCCCTTGCGGCGTGATCCAGTCGAGCGGCGTGTCGTACGGCGGCGAGTGAAAGACGTGAATCGTCCGCTCTGGGGCGTAGATGAGCCCGTCACTACGGCCGCGGTCAGCCAGGTACGCGCCGAAGTCGGCGACATCGTCGGCAATCGTCGTCGATGGACGGTCTCTCGTCGTCAGGACCCCGACGTCGTAGATATCCAGGCACGGATCCATGTTGATCGGCGCCAGCCGGACCGGATTCTCGTACTTCACCCAGTCCATCAGCAACCCCGCGCCGGGCGGGACGTACGGGTACCCGGCGACGTAGAGGAGCGGGACGGCCTCCGCGAAGAACGCCCGCATCTGGCGTGACTGACGGAGCTCGACGAGCCGGTCGTTCAGCAGGTGGAAGTTCGGACACGTCTCGTCGAAGTCCAGGAGGATCGATTCGTTGACCCGGCGATCGTCGTTCCCCATGATCGCATAGATGTGCGTGTGGCGGTGATGGGTCAGGAACCCATCCAACAGCGGAATCAAGCGCCTCGCGAAGAACCGCCGCTGCAACCCGGCAATGTCCTCCGCCGCCGGATCGCGCGGTTCCGGTCCGCTGGTGCCGTTCGGCCCGAGATCCCCCGCGATGAAGACCGACGAAATCTTCCACGCGTCAGCGATCCGTAGCGTCAACTCGTACAGGCGAAGGTTCCCGTGAAGGTCGCTCACAACGATCGATTGCATGTCGCATGATAGAGGGTAGTCCGATCGGATGCGAAATCAAGAGGTGCCAATTGGCATGTAGAGAAGCCCCGGATTTCCGGAGAGCGGGATGTCACATGATCGGCCCTTGTTCCGCCCCGCGCCGGGCGGCCGGGTCGGCTGAGAGAGAGGCGGCTCGAACGGCACCCGCGGGTAGAATGGAGGCATGCCCGTCGATCCGAGAACCCACACGGCCGAGCACCTGCTGAGCGCCGTCATGCGCCGATCGTACGGCGCGCCACCGCCGCGCTCGACCCACCTTGACTCGAAGAACACTCGGTGCGACTACGACATACTGCAGCCGCTCGACGATACCGACATCGCCCGGCTGGAGGAAGCCGTGAACGCCGAGATCGCCGCCGACCGGCCGATCTTCGTACGCAGCCTCCCGCGCCGCGCCGCCCCCAGCGGACTCGACCTAACCAAGCTCCCCGCGGACGCCGAGACGATCCGGATCGTCTCGATCGACGGCCTGGACGAGACGCCGTGCACCGGCGATCACGCCGCGCGGACCGGCGAGATCGGCCGGTTCCGGATCCGAAGCCTCACGAGGATCGACGAGCGGACCGTTCGGGTCCGCTTCTCCATCGAACCCGCCCCGTGAAGCCTACACCTTCAGCTCGATCAACCGCGGCATCCTCGCCGCCGTGTCGAACACGACCGCCGTCGGCCGCCCCGACAGCCATCCGCAGCCCTCTCCCGGATTGATGACCGTCGGCCGCCCCGGCCGCAGATCGACCTCGTGCGTGTGCCCGTAGACGATCAAGTCGTAGTGACCGCTCGCGACCAGCGCGTCGATCGACTTCGGCTCGTGCATCAGCACCGCCCTCAGCCCGTCGACCTCGAACGTGTGATACCGCAGGTGGATCTCGCCGATTCCGCGGAGCCGCTCGATCAAGTAGAGAGGGTCCCCGTCGTTGTTTCCGAACACCCCGACGAGCGGCGCCCGCAGCTCCTTCAGCGCCAACGCCACGAACGGGGAGACGAAGTCCCCCGCGTGCAGGACCAGCTCCACCCCCTCCGCGTTGAACCGCTCAACCGCCTCCCGGATCGCCGGCAGCCGATCATGCGTATCCGACAGCACTCCGACCTTCATCCCACCCTCCCACAAAAAGGGGACAGGCTACTTTTTCGCATCCCTCTTTCGCTGTCAGGAACGGACATTCCTGCAACCCGGCAAAAAAAGTAGCCTGTCCCCTTTCTTTGCCTTCTTCTACACGCGGGGGCGCGGCCCGAACAGCGCCGTTCCGATCCGGACCATCGTTGCTCCCTCCTCGATGGCGACCCGGTAGGAGTCGCTCATCCCCATCGACAGGATCTCCATCCGGACGTCTCGCAACTCCACTGCAAGCTTCTCGAACAGCGCTCGTGTCTCGCGGAAGCCCGGTCGGAGTTCTTCGGGGTCCTCGACGAACGGCCCCATCGTCATCAATCCCCGCACGTCGAGCCGCTCCAGTCGGGCGACTGCCGCGACCAGTTCGAGCGCCTCCTCCGGCAGGACGCCCGACTTCTGCGGCTCGCGCCCCGAGTTGATCTCAATGAGGATCGGCATCTTTCGATCGAGCTCCGCGCACTCCCGGTCGAGCCGCCGCGCGAGGCGGAGCGAGTCGACCGATTCGACCATGTCGAACAGCCGCACCGCGTCCTTCGCCTTGTTCCGCTGGAGGTGGCCGATCAGGTGCCACTCAGCCGCTTTCCCGATCGCTTCGACCGCCGCTTCGGCCTCCTGTACGTAGTTCTGCCCGACGATTCGAACGCCCGCGTCAACCGCCGCCACGATCTCCTCGACGCTCCGCCCCTTCGCCGCGGCGACAAGCGCGACGCCGTCGGGTAGCTCGGCGAGAATCCGCCGCACGTTCTCGTGAATCGCCGATCGATTGTCAGATGGCATCCCGCAGATGGTAGGACCCCATCCCGCGAGCCGCAAGAACCCACCGAGAAGACCCAAGAGGACCCGCGACCCAGACCCCCGGGCTGTAGCGTCACGGCTGGTCTGCGACGTTTCGGGCGTTGGGGACACGTCCCAGCCAACAGAATTCGGCTGCCCGCGACTTGGGCCTGGATCGCGATGGACCGGCCCGTGGGGACTCGTCCAGGACGGTGGGACGTCACCCACAGGCGCTGCGTCCTCCGGACAGACGCGACCCACCAACAACCGAGCGCCGGGAGGACGTGCCGCCCGGCGCCCGGCATCGGTCTGTCGGCCCTACCGGCGCTCGACGACCACCCAGTCGATCGTCAGATCGGTGTCGTAGTCATCGATGATCGCGATCACGCGCGGTTGAGAGAGCCGGTAGTTCGCGAGCGTGTACGAGATCGTGTATCGGATGTCGTCCTCGTACCCGTCCCCGTCGAAGTCGCCCTGTTTCAGATCCCGCGGGGCGACGATCATGACCCGGAGATCGACGAGCGCGTTCGCGTCGAGGTCGATCACGATCGAGTTTGCCAGTCCGCAGCAGATCGCCGGTTCGAGCCAGATCCAGTCGTCGATCAGTCCGTCGAAGTCGAGGTCGACGCCGCAGAACGGGATCGGATGATCCTCCGGGTCGTTCGGGTGGGTTCCCGCGGCGATCTCATCGTCGTCCGAGAACCCGTCCCCGTCGGTGTCGATCGGCTCCCCTTGCACCGCCGGCAGGACCGGGATGCACTCGGAGTTACACGGATCGTCGTCGAGCCCGTCGATGAACCCGTCCGAATCGGAGTCCCGGTTCGTCGGATCGAGCATCGGGATCGAGCGGATCACGAAGTCGACCGGGTCCTCGTCGATGAGCCCGTCGCCGTCGTTGTCGATTCCGTCGATCGGATCCTCATTGATCAAGCCGTCCGTGTCGTTGTCGAGCTGGCTGCAGCTCAGCGGGACGCAGACCCAATAGACCTCCTCGCCATCGAGGAGCCAATCGTTGTCGGTGTCATGGTCGAGCGGGTTCGTTGGGTTGAACGTCAGCTCGATCGGCCCCTCCGGTGGATCCTCGTCGATGAGCCCATCGCCGTCGTTGTCGATTCCGTCGATCGGATCCTCGTCGATGAGCCCATCGCCGTCGTCATCGAACGGGAGCGCCGGATAGTAGTCGAGCGGCTGCCGCTGGAACCTTTCCTCCCAGTCGGTCAGCCCGTCATGGTCCGTATCGGGGTCGCACGGATTCGTCTCCGTCGGGTACGGGATCGGCGGGCCGGGGAGCGGGTCCTGATGATCGAACTCGCTCGGGAGGAAGTCGAAGTTCCCGTCGTGGTTTCGATCCTCATACCCGTCGGAGAGCCCGTCGCCGTCGGAGTCCGGGTTCAGCGGATCGAGGCACCCGCAGACGACCTTGATATTGTTCGCCTCGGGATAGACGACCGTGATTGGCCGCCCGAACAGATCGTGCGTCGGGATCATGTGCTGGCGCGAGGTCGAGAAGGAGAGACGCTCGATTCCATCCGCGAGTCCGTCGCCGTCCGTGTCGT
>Ga0068712_1000549_pt1 | contig 68675 bp, 51 predicted proteins | sample MTBAKSrepl1MetaG_FD_62987 | JGI IMG/M metagenome (GOLD analysis project Ga0068712, IMG submission 62987) | Enrichment culture microbial communities from Arthur Kill intertidal strait, New Jersey, USA, that are MTBE-degrading - MTBE-AKS1... | ecosystem: Environmental > Aquatic > Marine >... | reverse complement strand
ATACCTTCGGAACATGGAGAGGTCTTTGAGGACCTTGTAATAGTGAAGCTCCTTTGAAACAGCGGGTTCAAGTCCCAGATAGCTTACCAGAAAAGGGAACGAAAGGGTAATATTCTGATTAAGAAATGCAAATGCCTCGGACAGACCGAAGCATGTGGACAGGTCTTTGTTTATGATGGAAAGGGCGGGGGATGTGAAGACGGCCGACAGACCATGACCCAGTTCGTGCCACAGGGTCTCCAGGTCGATCCATCCGCCCTCAGGTTTCATCAGGACATACACCTCATCGGGGACCTGGAGAAGAAAACTGATGGCCTGGGCGCTTTTCCCCCTTTCACTGCCGATCTCCAGGTTAAGCCCGGGCGTGTTCTCGACGTCGATCCCCCAATAGTTGAAAAAGGGGGTGAACCTGTTAACCGGTTTGTCTGGAAACAGGATGTCCAGATGCCCTAACCCCAGGATATGAATGGCATCAAATCGGGTCAGCTCATGGATTTTATGACCGAACCGCCCGCTGCACCATTGTTCCATGGCCGGGAAATAGAGGTCGTCGCTCTCCGGTAGAAAGTCTTTCAGCATCTGATAATAATAATGGTAGTCAAGCCCTTTTTTTTCGCGGCAATAGTCCAAGTAACTCTCAAACCCCAGCTCGCCGGTGAGGATCTCCAGGAGAATATTCCAGTAATTCAAGGCAAAGGGGGCGAGGAATTTGCAGAGGGGTCCGGTTTCCTTCTGGAGCGTCTGACGGCCCTCGTAGTCGCTCTGCTTTTGACACCAGGAGATGATGTCCCTGAAATAGATCTGTTGGCCATCCACATGGGCTGAGGCCCCCGTCATCCAGGCGCGCATTTCGGTCTCGTGGGGGAGAAGGGCCCGTTGCAGGTAATGATCCATCAGGGCGTGTCGCAGCTGGATCTTTCCCTTTGCGCCATCGAGGTTTTCGATCCGGGCCAGTGTCTCGATACTGACGAATTCCTTATAATCGTCATAAAACTGGTACATCTCAAACGGGGGTCGTTCCCCTTTCCACATGGCCAGGGAGTGGAGTTTCCACCGGTAGTTCAGGTGAAAGAGGGTGTTTTCGATATGTGCCAATTCCATGTGCGTCTTTATGTCCATGGTGACGGCCGAAAGGTTGGAAGGGATGCCCAACCCAATAGATCAACGTTTTCGATCTACTGGGCCTTGGGGCATTTTGAGCGACAGTCAACAGTTAAACAGAAAAGAAGTCCCTTTAGCAACAAAAATAGTGGGTCGCCGCCTCAACGGGTCAATCATGGCTTGAATTTTCCAGTGAATGGGTATATCCTTCATTTGGTTATAACGATGAAAAGATTGCACAAGGTTTGTTTCGGTGAGACTGGAGTGGGAGCTGAGGGCCAAGGGGCTTTTTCCCCGTGATGCCATGTGGCAGGCCATGGTTCGCACATCGGGCGCAATCGGAATTCTCCTCAGCGTCCTTTTTATTGCGGCTGTACCATGGGCCATCTTTGCCGGCTGGTCTTTGGGACCCTGGTTTTTCTCTTGCCGAACGGAATCTCGACCCAGGCAGCCATTGCAAGAAACAGGAAATGTGTGTATGCTGTTGCAGCCGGTGCAGAGGCCGTTTTGATTATCGGGCTTAGCTTGTTCCTAATCCCCGGCTTCGGGGCACTGGGGGCGGCATGGGCCACCGTCGAACAGAGGCGTTTCTTATGATTGCGCTTCTTGCGGGCCTCAGAATGCGAGACTAACCATTTGATTTCTTGAGTGACCTTTCTCGCCAATGCCATACTGATGGTAAATATTAACCCAACGAACCCTGAACGCGGGAGCTGTAATGGCGGCGCTGAGCGCACGTTTGACTTGGGATCTTACAAAACGGGATTTTTCCGAAAGATTCGCCGGATCGATCCTCGGGGCCGTATGGGCATTTATCTGGCCCCTGGTAAACCTGTTTATTTACATCGTCATTTTCGGGCAGTTCATGGGCGGTCGGCTCCCCGGAAGTTCGGATGTATACGCCTACAGCATCTATCTGTCAGTGGGCCTCATTCCGTGGACATGTTTTGCCGCTTCCATTTCGAGGTCAGCCACAGTTTTTCTTGACAAGAAGCCTATCATATCCAAGGTGGATGTCTCGCTCCCGTCGCTTCTCGTCTTTATCAATTTATCCGAGACGATTACATTTATTATAACAAGCGCCTTCCTTTTTGCCTTTCTCATTGCAACGGACTATGCGTTCAGCCTCAAGCTTTTGCTGTTTCCGTTTATTTTCTACCTCCAGCAGATTTTAGCCTTCGGTCTGGGCCTCTTGTCAGCGACCTTGACCGTTTTTTTGAGGGACCTCAAAGAGGTGGTGGGCATCATTCTCCAATTGTGGTTCTGGTTTACGCCCATTGTCTATGTCACCAATATTTTGCCGGATAAGGTCAAGTCTGTCTTGGTGTTCAGCCCGACGTTTATCATTACCGAATCCTATCACCGAATATTCGTGTTCAATGACTACCCGGTCGTATCATCCCTGGTTATCCTGACTGCCATCGCCCATTTTATCCTATTCGCGTCCTATGCGCTTTTCCGTGCATTGGAAAAGGATGTGAGGGATTTCCTATGATTCAAGCGCTTTTCCTGATTGTCTGGACGGCCCTATTTGTTATGATCGCCTACATTTCCTGGAAAGAGATCGTGAAACATTGGAAGGTGTATCTAATGATGGCATATAACTGGCTTTACCTGACCGGCATTTTTTTCTTTTACCCGAAATTCCATTAGATGGGTACGCAGGTCTATGGATATTTTGCTTGATGCCATACCATTAAAGGGTTTGATGACGGGGATTTCGCGGTATGTGCGCAACCTCTACCTGGAGTTGGAACGTCTGCCCGAAGTCACGGTTCATTATTTTGAAGGGCGTTCCTGCAGAACAAAAATGCCGGCCCAGGCAAGGCCTGGCCCATGGACAAAGACCACATCATTGGTCTGGAAGCTCCCGGATCCGGCGGCCTTTGGATTTCACGCGGCTATCTGGGTGTCTTATGAGCTGAAGGTCAGGAGACTCATCCGGCAAAAGCGATTCAGCCTTTACCATGAAACTGCTTTTACGCCGGCTGCCGTCAGGAATGTGCCGCAGGTATTCACTATCTATGATCTGTCGCTTCAGAAATTCGGGGAGATGCATCCTAAGGAGAGGGTCTGGTTCTCAGGTTTTTTCTTAAAGCGCCGGTTAGGTTATGCGGCACAGGTCATAACCATATCCGACTTCACCCGCTCTGAAATCTGTGAGTATCTGCACCTTCCCACTGAAAAGGTCACGGCCATCCCGATGGCCCCTGATCCCTTTTTTTCCCCGCGGGGAAGGAGGAAGAGCCAGGGGGTGGTTGAGGCCCTGGGTCTGCCCCGGGACTATCTCCTGTTCGTAGGGACCCTGGAGCCGCGCAAGAACCTGCCGTTTCTGATGAGGGCTGCCGCGGTATGCAGGAGCCGTATCCCGATTGTCCTTACGGGCTGGGAAGGTTGGGGGCATGATGCGCTGCTGAAGGCAACGAGGGATCAGGAACTTCGAGGCCGGGTGTTCACGACGGGTTATGTGGATGATGAATCGCTTGCCTGTCTTTATTCCAATGCGCGGGCCCTGGTTTTTCCGAGCCTGTATGAGGGATTCGGACTGCCCGTTCTGGAGGCCATGGCATGCGGGTGCCCAGTGATATGTTCTAATACTGCCAGCCTTCCGGAAGTGGCTGGGGATGCCGCATTGTTGGTCGATCCTCACGACGTTGAGGGACTGGCTGACGCTATTGACAGGGTTATGGAGGATAGCGCATTGCGAAATGATCTCATTCGTAAAGGGTTTCGGAGGGCAGCGCATTTCAGTTGGGAGAAAACGGCCAGGGAGACACTGGCGGTGTTCAGATCCATCGCCTAAGAGAATGATTGGACTTAAATAGCATAAATCGGCATAGATGAAACAAAACATATCTCACGCAAAGACACAAAGACCAAAGAAGATGATGGTGAGAGGGTGACGTCTTTAATGTGGAATAATGGAAGTATGGAATGATGGATTGAAAACCGGAATGTTGGAATGGTGGGATATTGGAATGATGGGCTTTACCCCTCTGAACCCTGGGCCTTTCAACCTTTGAAACGAATGATGGAATAATGGGTTTAAGGAAAAGCCCTTCCTGGGTGATCCAGGTACCTTTCCCAACCTTCCACTATTCCAGTATTCCACCATCCCAGACGTCTGGCGAAACATTGAACTCCCTTGACAATAGGCAGTCACTCGATAACGACTTTGGTTGCGGGTATCCGCGTTAGGCCATAAAAGAACGTCAATTTCTCCGCAAGTCGCGGAGAACGTACAGACATAGAGTCTATGATAAAAGCCGAGAACATCACCAAGGAGTTCAGACTGTACCACCGTCCGGTGGACCGTCTCAAAGAGATCATCCTTCGCCGTCCGCTACACCGGAGTTTTTACGCCCTTAAAGGGATCGGTTTCAGTGTCGAGGAGGGAGAAACCCTGGGCATTGTGGGACAAAATGGGGCTGGAAAATCGACCTTGCTCAAGATCCTGACGGGTGTCCTTCTTCCCGATTCGGGGACGGTTCACATCGACGGCAGGATTACCGGTCTGTTGGAACTGGGAACAGGCTTCAATTTCGAGTTTACCGGGCGTGAGAACGTCTATCTGAACGGGACCTTCCTGGGGATGTCCAGGGATGAGATTGGTGGGAGACTTGAGGATATCGTGGCCTTCAGTGAACTTGGCGATTTTATTCAGGAACCGATCAAGACGTACTCATCCGGCATGGTTATGCGGCTGGCTTTTTCAACCGCAATTCATGCAAACCCCCGGGCTTTTGTGGTGGATGAGGCATTGTCCGTGGGCGATGCCTATTTCCAACAGAAGTGTATGCGGAAGATTAGGGAATTCAAAGAGAATGGCGGTTCGATCGTCTTTGTCTCTCATGATATGAATGCGGTCAAGATCCTGTGCGATAGGGCGCTTCTCCTGGATCACGGCATGGCCGTGGAAGCAGGGGACCCTGAGCAGGTCATCAACACATATAATTTTCTCCTGGCAAGAAAATCGAAGGGCGAGGAAATTCAGATCCGGGAGGCGTGTGAAGTCGGGAAGAGCTATGGCAATCTGAAAGTAGAGATTGTTAATGCAAAGATGCTGAACCGGTTTGATGAGGAGAGCAGGGTCTTTGTTTCAGGTGAAAAATGCAGTGTGGAAATCGGCCTCAAGGCCAACGAAGCGATTGACAATGTGACGGTTGGGATTCTGATACGGGACCGGTTCGGCCAGGATGTTTTCGGTACGAACACCTACCATCTGAAGATGCCCATCGGGCTCAGGGCGGGGGAGCAATGCCGGGTCAGATACGTGATCGATGAGTTCAACCTGGGTCCAGGCAAATATACCCTGTCGCCTGCTGCGCACCGGGACGAAACCCATGTGGGCGAATGCTATCAATGGGTGGATGTGATCAAGACATTTGAAGTGGTTTCTGCGGCGGATTTCCGGTTCATTGGCTTTTCAAGACTTAAGCCCCGCATGCAGGTGGATAGGGATTGTTGAGGCGTTTGTAAATACAGATGACGCTGAAAACTTGAACCGGATCCGGTCAGGCATTTTCTTGACTGGGGCATAAGCCATCCGTTTAACCGCGTCATATGGATCAATCAGGTGAAATTGGGAAAGTTGGGCCGATAGCGTATCTTGATGAAACCTGGGGAAAGATGGCTCATTCTGCGAAAGTGGGGATGGGGCTCAGGATGTTGGTGCTTGCGTATCTGGTGGGGAATCTCTGGTATCAATTCAGTACGGTTTTTGACTACAGCCGGATTTAGGGTTCCAGGTTGAGGGCAAAAGCAACAACAGCGTACTGATTCGAACCTCGCGCAGAATTTGTTTGGCAATAAGCGCCCATTTGAGGGCCTATTCCGTGGTTGGAAGCGACGAATGCGGGCTGGGTGACGGCATATCGATCTTCAGACAGGGATGGAAGGAAGCGAGGAACAGCCCTAAACCCGTGAACCTTTGAACCTGTGAACGGTTACGAAAAAACTTAGCGTTTTTATGTGGTTGCGTGAGAAATTTCCTCTGTCTCGGCCTGTCTGTCTTGGAGACGGGAAAACTCCTTGCCAAAATCAACGTGATGATTTATAAGCCAGCAAATTTTGTATTACATTTTGCTGTTCCCTGACAGTTTCTGAATTTGGGTTAGAGGCGGGAAGATGAGGTCTTGAAGATGATAGAAACCGGGAACCCAGAGATAAACGTCGATGAATTGATGGAGAAGATCCGGGAGGAGGTGAGGCGGAGAAAAGAGGGCAGTCGCGTGCCTTCGCGAACGGTACCTCGCGCAACCCATGCCCCCCTGTCCCCTCCTTATGCCGGTCTCGATTTTTCCATGATCTCTCGCATCGGGGAACCGGAACCGTTTCAGCCAAAAGATAAAGGGTATCACATCAGCGATTTTCTGAAATACCATGATCATCAGTTTGTCATTAATGCCTACCGGGGCATTATCAGAAGGGAGCCGGATTCTGAGGGTCTTACCCACTTTCTCTCGCATCTCCGCTCCGGCAAAATGACAAAGGCCGTCATCCTGGGCAGACTCCGCTATTCCCCGGAGGGCCGGGCCACCAACGTCAAGATAAACGGTCTGTTCTGGAATTTTATTATTCAGTCTTCCTTTGCCATACCTATCCTGGGATATGTTTCCCGCCTCGGAACAGGCATCGTCAATCTGCCGACCGTTATTCGTAATATGCAGATACTCGAGGCGGGGACATTCACGCTGGCCCAGCAGCAAACCCATGAATTGGTCGCTGCTTTGGGTAATTTGGGGCCGGTTTTAGACCACAAGGCGGAACGAGATGATCTGGGGAGTCTCCGGGGTGAACTGGGTGAACTCGAGTCGGTTTTAGATCGTAAGGTGGAACGAGATGATCTGGGATCTCTAAAAAGCGAATTCGAGGCCATTTTGGACAGAAAGGCTGACAAAGAACAGATTGCACTCGTCAATGACCAGATTTTTGACATTCTCAGACAGACCAGGGACCACAAGCTAAACATCATCGATCAGCAAAGACGCCTCAAACTTCTCTTGGAAGAGGCACGCAAACGGCTCCCCGAACCCTTCGCGAATGAGCAGCTTACGGAAATGGCAAAAGAGAAAGACCATCTATTGGATGCTGCATACGTGTCTTTTGAAGACCTGTTCAGGGGAACCAGAGAGGATATCAAAGTTCGGCTGAAGGTGTATCTTCCTTTTATTCGGGAGTCTGGCGTTGGGACTGAGGATGCACCGATCATTGACGTTGGCTGCGGGCGGGGCGAATGGCTGGAACTTCTGAAAGAAGAGGGACTGAAGGCCAGAGGCGTTGATTCCAACCGAGTTTTGGTCGACGAATGTTTGGATCGGGGACTTGAGGTTTTTGAGGCCGAAGCGATCAAGCATCTCCGCACGGTTGCTGATCGATGTTTGGGGGCGGTTACAGGATTTCACCTAATTGAGCACCTGCCCCTCAAAATGCAGATAGACTTGATGGACGAGGCAATGCGGGTTCTCAGATCGGGGGGAATAGCTATCTTCGAGACACCCAATCCTCAAAATCTATTGGTTGGTGCGTGCGACTTTTATAAGGATCCCACCCATGCTCGGCCTCTTCATCCGGATGCACAAAGAATGTTGATGGAATATCGAGGCTTTTCACGAGTAGAAGTACTCTATTCGAATCCACCTGATAAATATCATCGATTTCCTTTGGATGATGCTCCCAAGTTAGCAGACAGGTTGAACGACCTCATATTCTGCGCGAGAGATTATGCGGTAATTGGATACAAGGTATAAGACCAATCGCCTTTATAATCCCTTGATTTGACAGGGATTTAAAAGGTGGATCAGAGCAACAGGCTTGGCAGGTGACGATTCGGCTTGCCGCGCGAGGCTACGAAATCGAAGTTCTGACCACATGCTCTCGACCCTTTTTTGAGGGTTGGGAGAGACGGCCCCGGAGTAAAGGGATTGAAAAGGATACACCAACTACTGCCGGACCTGGTCCATGGAGATGCCATTTCCAACCATGCCATCTGGATCAAGAGGATCTTGCGGGCATGGGGGTATGCCTCCGAGATCTATGCGGTTCGCTGTTACGACAGGAAGGTGGTGAAGGAGGCCAGGATCTTTGATCCCGATAGCATCCTCAGAGAAGATGGGGTGTTGTATCACCATTCCATCGGATGCGAGCTGGAATCCTTCTTGGTCGGACATCTTGGTCCTAAATGCTTAATTTACCACAACATCACTCCAGCCAGCTACTTTGAACCCTACCGGCCGGACTTTGCCAGAAAACTGCGGGATGGTCGGGAGCATCTCAGGATCATGGCCCCCCATTTTTCCATCTCTGTAGGGGACTCGGCCTATAATGCCAGGGAATTGGCGAAAATGGGTTTTGCCAAGCCAGGCATATTGCCCATAGCGGTATCTCCTGAGAAATGGGAGGGTCCTCCGGATGAAGGAGTGATGCGGGCTCTAAGCGATGGCAAGACCAACCTCCTTTTTGTGGGAAGGATCATTCCCAATAAATGCATCCATCATCTGGTAGAGGCCTTTTCGGCCTATCTGTCCATGGACCCCCATGCAAGACTCATCCTTGTAGGAGAAGAGCATCCGGACGATCCTTATTGCGCCCATGTGAGGGACGTCATTCAACGGGAAGGGCTTAGGGAAGATGTGCTGGTGACCGGGAAGGTGAGCGATGCTCAGCTCCAGGCCTATTACCGGTCGGCCCATCTTTTCTGGTCCATGAGCGAGCACGAAGGATTTTGCGTCCCCTTGATCGAGGCCATGTGGTATGATATCCCCGTGCTGGCCTACAAGATGTCGGCCGTACCCGAGACTATAGGGCGTTATGGGATCATGTTTACCGAGAAAGGGGATCTCGTTTCTGTGGCCGCCCTGGCCCGGCTCCTGGTACGAGACCAAGCATTGAGGCAGTGCGTGTTGAAGGCTCAGGCCAAGAGGAGAGACCATTTTCTGCCCCATGTGGTCGAGAGTCACCTGAAGGACATTGTTCAGAGACTGGAAAGCCAGGGTGAGTAGCAAACCGAAAGTTGCCTTTGTGGTTCAACGGTGCGGTCTCGAGGTGAACGGGGGCTCTGAGTTCCTCTGCCTTCAGGTGGCCGATCGAATGTCCAAGTATTGGGATACGGAGGTATTGACCACCTGTTCCAGAGACAATTACATGACCTGGGAGGACCAATATACGCCAGGTGTGGAAGTGGTTGGGGGGACCTGCATCAGACGGTTTTCAGTGGATTACCTGAGGGATGTGGAGTCCTTCAATAGCCTGTCCGAGCAAGTCAGGAAGCGGGGTTGCAGGGCGGCCATAAGAGAGCAGGAAGAATGGATGAGTGCCCAGGGCCCTATCTCCTCCAGCCTCAAGAAATTCATTGAAAGCCGCCGGAGTGATTACGATGCCTTCCTTTTTTTTACCTACCTCTATGCCACAACCTATTTCCTTTTGCCCCTGGTCCAGGAAAAGGCATTTCTGGTCCCTGCCGGCCATGACGAATGGCCCATTTATCTGAGCATGTGGGACGACTTCTTTCGGAAACCAAAGGGGTTCATGTTTCTCAGCATCGAAGAAAAGGAATTTCTTCAGTCACGTTTTCCTGAAGCGGGATTGGATGGACCCATCAGCGGCATCGGCATCGAGATGCCAACATCCCCTAACGCCGAAAGATTTGTCGAAACATATGGCATAAGCCCTCCCTTTCTCTTATACATGGGGAGGATCGACCCCTCAAAGGGATGCGAGACGCTGTTCAGATACTTTCTGAAACTGAAAACGGCATCTTCATCCAATATGAAGCTTGTTCTGCTTGGAAAGCCGACCATGGCGGTACCGGAACACCCGGATATTATCTCATTGGGTTTTGTGGATGAACAAACCAAGTTCGATGCGCTGGCAGCATGCGATTGGCTCATAAATCCCTCCCCTTACGAAAGTCTTTCCATCGTCTTATTGGAGGCATGGCATGTCGGTACGCCGGTTCTGGTGACCGACCAGGCCAAGGTTTTGGTGGGACAGTGCCGGCGGGCCAATGGCGGTTTGTGGTACAGGGATTGGGATGAATTCGTGTATATTCTGAACCACTCGGGGAAAGAGACGAGATCCGTGCTGGGCGAACAGGGAAGGCATTTCGTTGTCGAAAATTACTCCTGGGATAAGATTACTGATAAGTATCTGGCGCTTATCCAAAAAACTGGCCTTGATTCCGTGTCACGCACGGAATGACGGGCAAAGAAGGAGGACGGTACGCCGCTGCTTGCGACGGGGTCGTTCGATGTCCAAGATGGAATGAGGTTTTCAATTCTGCACGCTGAATCTTGAACCCTATGAAGGTGTTTTGTTATAAATTGCTCCCGGCTGACTCATTTCGGATTAACCGTGTTGTGTGACGGTCGAGTTTCCTGTAATTGCGGCGACGGCTTTGCCGAGAGAATCATAGGCGATTTGGGCCGCAATTCGCTTTCTGAGATCTGGCGCGGCATGCCGATGAATGCATTAAGAGAGGGGATGCGAAAGGATAAGCTTGCCCCCTTCTGTGCGAGATGGCTTTTCATCCAGGACAGGCCTCTTGAATCGGTGCAAGAGTTCCCGGCTGTCCTTTTTTTGAACCCACGGCGAGCTTCAACCTGCGATGCCCTCAGCACGTCTGCATGGAAGTTAATGCCAGGCCCTTCGGTACAGAACGGCCACACGCTGGAATCTCGATGGGTTCGTCCGAAAAATTGTCCCGTTTTTAAGACACGTGAAGGAATTTCGATTCTATAACTGTGGAGAGCCGTTCCTGAAAAAGGATCTGCCTTGACCAGAAAACACGGCTTTGATGGATTCACCTGGCACATCATAACAGAGCCGGCCGGTTTCCTTTCACCGGTTTTCGTAACGGGATCCGCTGAATGCGAGCGCTTTAAGCGGGATGTTTTCAGGGCGCCCTTTCCTTTTACCGCCAATGCGCTATGGCATACCGAGAATTAGGAGTGATGGGTTTTTTCTTCTCATCGTTGGGATTTTGGCGTTATGAAAAATGAAGGCATAAGAGTACTGAGACCCTGCACTTTCCATTCTTTGAATCGAAGGATCAAAATTATTGTCATAAAATTAGATCACTTAGGAGATTTTATTGTTTCGATTCCTGCCTTAAGTAAATTAAGAGAAAAATTTAAAGAAGCAGACATTGACATTATTGTTGGAGAATGGAATGAACAGTTAGCGAATAGGTTAAAATACTTCAGAAATATCTATAGCTACAACTTTTTGAAGCACTCGTTCGGTAAGGACGGGATTCGTGGGAAAGAGGAAAAGGGAAAGATCCTGAGCAAGTTGGAATCGTTTGATATTGCTATTGATTTAAGAAGACATGGGGATACGAGGTTTTTATTATCCGAAATATGCGCCTCCTTGAAAGTGGGGTATAAAAGTTTCAGCGCGCATGATGCCTCTCTCGATATTTGTCTGGACACGGAAATCGAGGAATCAGGAATAGTCAAAGCGTCTGATAGGGATCCTATGGCATTGCAACTCATACGCTTGGTTGACTCCATACCATGCTACTCCATTGACCTGCCGAAGCTTTGTGATGTGGATCCGTTAGCAACCCAAATCGCCATATTCCCAAAAGCCGGAAACGAGGCAAGAGAATGGCCCATAGAGTATGCCATTGAACTGTGCCAAAAGGTCATTCATGAGGAGTTGACCGACGGCTTTAATGTGTATTTGCCCGAATCTCAATCAGATGTAGCGAACAAATTCATGAAGATTCCCAGGGTTCAGGCTCATACCGGGTTGAATATGAATGACCTATTGACGTCATTGGGGCGTAATGTACTGGCAATAGCAAACAATTCATTTGGTGGTCATATCTCTTCCTACTTGGGGGTGCCAGTCATAGCCATTTACAGCGGACATGAATTTGTTTCTCAATGGGGTCCCGCCTTTGGAAACACCACCGCGGTATTTTCCAAGGTGAGTTGCGCGCCATGCCACAAACGTTTTCCAAAGGATTGTCCCTATAATGGCATTTGCATCAAGCAGATTACGCCCGAATATGTGATTGGACTGATACGACAAGAGTTGGCAAGGATGAAAGGGAAGCATACCCAGTTTGAAAGTGGGAGGCATTTTCTTTACTGAACTGGTTTAGAGAGCAGACTTTTCAAAAACAGTGGGGCCTTAATCATCATTTCGGCGGATCACCCAGGAGTTTTTCTGTGAATGTTTTATGTAGGAAGTCTAACTGGTTTTATGATAAAAATCTGATGTCTAAGCTCCGGACAATGCCCAATTCTGGGGGGAATGATGATCAAGTCGAACCCTTCCGACAGGTGGACTGTTTTCAAAGAGATGTCCTTAATATGCTTGAAGTCGGGATGATGTTCGGTAGATCAGGGAAAGAACCCGTTATGAGTGAGGCCGGCTGCCTATTAAAGGGGAGCAGATCCGTTAGACCTTTGTCCTAAGATAGAGATGAGGAAAATGACCAGGCCAAGAGTGGCTTTTGTTGTGCAACGCTATGGCACGGATGTGAGCGGCGGGGCCGAGGCCCACTGTCGCATGATCGTTGAAAAACTAAAGGATCTTTGGGATATCGAGGTCCTGACCTCGTGCGCTAAGCATCTGTTCAAACGCTTCGAGAACGACTATGAACCTGGAATAAGCCAGGTAAACGGGATTCCTGTCCGACGGTTTTGGATCGACTATTTGAGGAGTGATGACGCGACCTTCTCCAGACTGGACCAGAAGGTTTTGAACAGGGAATCCAGCCAGGAAGAGGATCAGTTATGGCTCAAGGAAGTGGGACCTTACAGTTCGGATCTAATTTCCTATGCGCAAAAGCATAGGGAAGAGTACGATGTCTTTGTCTTCTTTGGCTATCTTTATGCGTCCACAACCCTTGTGCTTCCGATTGTTAAGGAAAAGGCCTATTTGGTGCCCACTTCCCATGATGAACCTCCTATTTATGCGCGTTTTTATGATGACTTCTTCCGTCTTCCCAGAGGACTCATTGTCAGCACCCAGGAGGAGCTGGCTTTTCTCCAAAAGAGGAGCCCATCCGGAACTTCGCCATCCGTTATCGTGGGCGTGGGCATGGAGGTGCCGGATGGAGTAAGCGGTCGTCTTTTCAGGGAAAAGTATGGGATCTCCGGCGGTTTTCTTTTGTATGTAGGCAGAATTCAAAAGGAAAAGGGATGCAATGAATTGCTGGATTTTTACCTGGCATTGGCCCCGGAGTTGAGAAGAAGATATCCGCTGGTCTTGGTCGGAGAGAAGGCCATGCATATTCCAGGAGACGCACACGTTCTTGCGGTGGGGTTTGTCCCTGAGGACATGAAATACAGCGCCATGAAAGCAGCCGAACTGCTCATTATGCCATCAAAATTTGAAAGCCTCAATATGGTGATTTTGGAATCGTGGCTGTGTGAGACGCCCGTGCTTGTCAACGGCAATTGTGATGTTCTGCGAGAGCACTGCAGGCGAAGCAACGGGGGACTCTGGTATAGAAATTTCGATGAATTTGAGGAGTGTGTACGGTTGATGACCGGTGACCGAGGTTTGTCGGCTGGGCTAGCAAACAATGGTAAGAGGTACACAGAAAAACAGTATAACTGGGAAAAGATCAAGCGATTGTATCTTGGCATTTTCAAGGAGTTTATCCATTCTGAGGGCTCCGAGCGACTGTTTTCAGAGCATGTCAGTTGAAGGAGGATCGGGGTGGCACGCAATTGGTCCGTGAATCTATTTGATCTGTTGATATGGCTGATTGTGTGTCTCAGCCTTACATCCATATCACTTCTCGTCGTAAACAAATTCAATGCATATTATGCAGGGGCAGCCGGGATTGGGTTGGCAGTAATTTCTGCTGGACTGTTACGTCTCAAGATCAATCTAACTCTTCGGGGGATTCCGTTAGCTCTGGTCATTATCCTCCTTGGGAGTCTAGCGTTTCGTGCACAGCCCTACCTTTTCGTGCCGGGTGGGCAAGACCAAGGTGTCTATGTAACCATGTCGGCAGCATATGAAAGAGATGGGAGTACCTTCATCATTGATGAAGTGAGAGAAAAGGCGATCAAATTTGGACTCAAGGATTGGTACGATGCGGCAAATCAAAAAGAAAAATTACCGCATGTGAAGCCAGGAAAATATGAGGGCGGGCATTTGCCGGGGGTCTATGTGAAGGACTTCAGCCGTTCCGAATACGTCTTTCAGTTTTATCCATTACATCCCTTGTGGATGGCCATTACTGGAAAATTCATTGGGGAGAGACATCGGGTCTATTCTCTCGTGTTTTTTTCCCTCCTGTCCATAACGGCCTTCTATTTGCTCGCCTCCTCTATTCCTGGCGGGGGTAAGACAGCGTCTGTTTTGATCGGCGTGTTTCTCGCCCTGAATCCGCTACATGCGTACTTTTCAAAATTCCCTACTACCGAGATTGTCTCACTGGCTTTCTCTTCATTAGGGTTCTATTATCTCATCAGATACTATAAAGGAGTTTTGGCCGATGAAATTGGCACATTTTTTCTGATCCTGTCTGCGGGGCTGTTCGCATGTATGTTTTTTACTCACATAAGAGGATTCATGTATACCCCTTTCTTCTACTTTCTTCTGCTCATAACAGTGGTATTTGAAGAAAATCCGACCGTGAGAAAGCAACTCAGCCTATTTCTCCTATCTATATTCGGTCTATATGCGTTGTCGATCATCTACGGGGTCACGTATTCATATCCATATAGCCATGATATTTACATGTTGACCTTCGGCCGCAGATTGGGTGCATCGTGGACACTTCAATTGACCTGGGCTGGTGTTACCGCTGGGGCGATTTTGTTGATCACTTTCTTAATGAGGAATCAGATACGAAAAAGAATTGGAAACGGCGTTATATTGGCAAAGGCCAAGAACCATTTCAATCTGATAGCTTGTCTGGTGTTGGGACTCGTGATGGTCATAGCATGCTATAAAGCATATCAATTGGGGTTCACAGATCAATATGCAGACGCCAGACATAATCTGGGAGAGGCGTACGGCTGGCCATCGGTGAGACATTCCAATATCTTTGTGGTTATGTTGTATCTGTCACCTGTGGGGTTGGGGGTGTTTATATGCGCAATGGTCAGGTTTTTTCCGAAAAGGCATGAGCCGGTCTGGACCGGGTTCCTGGGATTCCTGATCCTATTTTGGTCTGCCTTTACGGTCTTTATGTTTTTGACCCGGCATCAATACTATTATGCTCGTTATTTGTTAGGAGAAGTGATCCCGTATACCCTGCTGGCCATTGCCATAGTTCTCGGAAGTCTTTTCCAAAAGCGGCTGACCGGGAAGGTTATCTCGATCGGTTTGAGCTGTCTTATAGCCTGTTTTTTCTTATATTTCACAGTGTATCAATTCAAAGGCAGAGATGCTGACGGTGCCTACGCGTCGCTCAAAGGGATCGCTGAAATTGTTAAGAAAAATGATTTATTGGTGCTGTCCGGTATAGATCCCCACATCCAGTGGATCCTGAGGACCCCCCTATCCTTCTTCTTTGACCTGAACACCTGCAATTTGGAAGACATACAGGATCTGAGAACGTTAAAAGGGAGACGATTTATCGAGAGTTTTGATGATGTCTTTCTATTGTCAGGAGGGAGTCCCCAGGCTCCTTTTTTGATCCCACTCAGGCGGATCACATACACACAGGGAGGGTTCCTCAAATCGAAGGAGGGACCTCCCAAGCACTTCAAATACAACCATGAACACCTGAATTTCTTTAAGGTGGATAAATCTGGTCTGACAGCGGATACAATTTATCCATTGGAGATGAAGGGTAATCTTGTTAATTTCTACGATGCCTCGTGGACAAACGGCAATGGCATCATACGTAATTTGAAGGTCCCGCTAAAACCGAACGACAAATATGTGCGAATCAACACCAAGGGATTCAATCCGTTCTTGCACAATGTGGAATGGCCAAAGCCTGAGTTGTATCTCAACGGTATCAAACAGGAATTTTGTTCCAAAAGGGGTGATGCTTTTACATATGAAATTAGCCCTGACGTAGACATCATAAGGGAGTTTCGGATCGCCTCGGCAACCTTTGTGCCAAAAGAAGAGGGAATCAATAAGGATGATAGGAGGTTGGGGCTTGACATAGATTCTATTATTATTACCGATAGAAACGCTGATAATATTATCTCGCCGGTGGAAATGAAGAAAAATCTTCAAAATTTCCATGACGGTATATGGACGAACGGTAATGGGCTGATTAAAAATGTCAATTTCGAGCTAAGACCGACCGATGCCTACGCATCTGTAAAGGTGAAGGGCTGGAACCCGCTTATGGATCGTCGTGAATGGCCAAATCCGCGTCTGTATATTAACGGGATCGAGCAGCCGCTCCATTCGAGACATACTATGTCTTATGTTTATAAAATCAGCGGAGATATACGGATAATTCGAGACATTGGGATTGCATCCCCAACCTTTGTGCCAAAGGAACTGGGCTTAAATGAGGATGGACGAAAATTGGGGGTCGACGTGGATTTTATCGCAATCACCGGAGAGCCTGGCGCCTTCTGAGGCGAAATGCCTTCATAAGCGGTTTTTTGATTGTCTCAAACAAATGTTGTCGAGGTGGTGATAAGAGGACAAGATGAAAAAGCTGATTATCCAAATCCCCTGCTTTAATGAAGAGGAAACCCTTCCCATTACCCTTTCAGCCCTCCCCAGAAAAATATCTGGTGTGGACCAGGTCGAATGGTTGATTATTGATGATGGGAGTACTGATCATACCGTTGAAGTAGCCAAGCGGCATGGTGTTGATCATACAGTTTGCCATCGCAAAAACCTGGGCCTGGCAAGGGCTTTCATGACCGGAATCCATGCCTGTCTGTATCGAGGCGCAGATATCATCGTCAATACAGATGCGGATAACCAGTACTGTGCTGACGATATTCCGAAACTGATTGCCCCTATTTTGAGTGGGGAGGCAGAGATTGTTGTGGGGGCCCGTGCCATCAATGAAATCGAACACTTTTCACCGATCAAGAAATTCCTTCAGAAATTGGGAAGCTGGACTGTGCGAATTGCCAGTAAGACGGATATTCCGGATGCTACCAGCGGATTTCGGGCCTTTTCACGAGATGCTGCCGAACAACTGAATGTATTTAACAACTATACGTACACCCTTGAGACCATCATCCAAGCAGGGCAAAAGGATATCGCCATAAAGTGGGTGCCCATAAGAACCAACGAATACCTTCGTCCATCAAAACTAATTAAAAGTATTCCCTCTTACATACAGCAATCTGTCGTTACCATCGTAAGGATATTCATTGTTTATAAACCTTTTAGATTTTTCATGTCGTTAGGGGCCAGTATTTTTGCAGTGGGGACTCTGATTGGGGTGCGCTTCCTGTGGTACTATTTTACTGAAGGGGGTAGTGGACGCGTTCAGTCTTTGATCCTGGCGAGCATCTTGATCGGCATCGGTTTTCAGACCATCATCGTCGCCTTTGTGGCTGATCTTCTGAGTGTAAACAGGAGGTTGCTAGAAGATCTTCAACGCAGAAAGCATGAAGATAGGATGGGAAAAAAGGGTGATGAAGTTTAATTACTTGAGAGTCCATACTTTTATAGCGATCATGCCGCCAAAGACATGTTAGTAATTGGTGTCTTTCTGTTCTTTGACATAATTATCAAAGTATCAAAAGCACCCTCGGGGGCCCAAAAAGCCCCCACCAAAGACGGTTGCCATGAAAAGCAAACCGCATGTCTCAACCGCGAGAATACTCGCGGACAGAAAGAAATAGAAGTACTACCTTGAAAGGGCTGGGTTCAGAGGTTTAAAGCCCATCATTCCAATATTCCACCATTCCAACATTCCGGTTTTCAATCCATCAATCCATCAACCCATCATTCCATTATTCCACATTAAAGACGTCACCCTCTCACAATCATCTTCTTGTTGTTTGTGACAGAGAACTTGCCGATAAGGTGCTATATGTAAGGACCAAACAGGAAATTGCCGAGGAGTATTGCAGGTTGTGGGCCGTTTGTCGAGGATAGGAAGGTCTCTTGCGCTGCGTTCTTTCCCAGGGCATTAGACATGATTTTTGAGGACCTCTCAGCCCAGATTATAGAGAAACGCAACGGCTCCTGGTGCTTTAAAGGCACGTAATCGGACGCCGATTCTGTTAAGGTGTTTAGAAAGGACCTTAATTTCGTTTTCATGAAAATGCGTCAGGAGTATCCAAACCCGTTGGGTTCCGTCCAATTTATCAAGATCCGACAAATATGCCTTCGGATCGTGTTTTGAGGAGCCCCCGATAACACAACTTTCCCTTGTAAACCCATATTGGCGTGCGTAATAGTCAAAAGCGGGTTGTGATTTATGATAGACATAGAGTAGGTGGTCGGGCTCCCAGTTCTGTTTTATGAATTGCATGACAGGCTTTATTTCTTCATTAACCCGGGGCTGTGTAAGATGGTGGCAGGCAATTATGAAAGGGTGATACACAAGCAGGCCCAAGAGCAAGACCTTTACTGTCATCGAGTTAAAGGATATCCTGTCAGCGCCCGCTGCGATAATAAAATATAGACTGGGGAGCAAAAATAGAAGCAGCCGGCCGTGGAAGGGGTATTTATGGAATCCTGATGCGATTAAGGCAAAAAACATTGGGGATATGAGGAGAAAGAAGGTCTTTCTTCTGCAGAAAATCATTGAAATAGATCCGGCGAGGAACAAGATGATTGCCAGTGTGGTAAGTTTGATTTGAGCCGGGGATTGGAATATGGAGACGAACTTATCTAAAATCCATAAAAAGTCGGATACGTTCGCTGGGGGAAAAGGCATGAAGCTAAGAGCCCAATAGTGCAACAGACCATTTTGTTGCACTGGGTGACGGAGGGTTGTGAGGTATAATGTTATAAAACTCAAACCCCAGATCAGGTAAACAATCGTGAGCCTGAAAAGCCTTGAGAAGTCTTTCCGAAAAAGATAAACTAAAATTGAAGTGGACCCCAAGCCTGCGAGTACGAACAATGCAGGGTACGAAATCCAAACGGATATGGCCCCCGCAAGGGTGAGAACGACCATTCGGGAAAGGTTCAGCTTTCCGGATTCAAAGTGAAACGCCATGAGGTACAGGGTGAGCGCTGTAAAAACATCGGAGATGTAGGGTTTTAGACTCGATGAATAGTAGACAAGTTCGTCTGAAAGCGCAAAAAGGGCGAGTGCAAACAACCCACTGGTTTTTGAAACTTCATGTTTCAAAAGTTTGTAGAACAGAAAAAGCGAAGCGAGGCCGCACAGGAGGGGAAACAGCCTCAGGATTGAATCGCTGTTATGAAATATGTTAACAAAGGTCTTCTCTACGAAGAGGAAGCCGACGGGTGCCGCCTGACCGTAATCCAGGGGTTCGAACAGCTGAGCATAGGATCTGTTAACAATATTCAGGGCCAGACAGGCTTCGTCCAGCCACAGGGAACGGTCGGAAAGGAATTGTGCCAGGCGGAGGAGAATGCCAAATGCAATAATGCCATATACCAGGAGCTTAAATACGAGAAGTCGTCTTCCTGACAAAAGAGAGCGGCAAAAAGGCGTGAATCGCAAGGCAAGCTGTTTTGGTATCGTCATTTCATTGTGTTCCCGCACGTCACCTTGTCTATAGAGTCAATACATATGCACGCTACCATAAGGAAAAAATGAGAGAAAAAGCAACCCTTTTGTTTTTGTTAAAAGCGACCCCGAATTTTGGGCTGATGACTCGAATTTCGAATAACGTCCCGTGATTGATATAACTCGAACTTTTTGTAAATAATAGATTCTTACAAGTTCAATGTGAGAGATTATCTCTCAGAATATCGGGAACTATTTGATAATAAAGCACTTGCCAGGTAACTTCCAAATTACATGACGCAGTGGAATAGTGGAATGATGGAACAATGGAATATTGGGTCTGAACAAGGAACGTATCTATTTTAAAAAAACGCCTTCCACTTATTACCCAATATTCCACCCTTCCAATATTCCATCATTCCATTTTTAGGGTCCCCAACCCGCAACGAGCATCGAGTCCAAATTTTAATATATTTGGCTAGACTTTTCGTATGGATTATGACCATTGCGGATCTGGTAAGCGTTCACAGGTTCCGGGTTTAGGGTTCCAGGTTGAGGGCAAAAGCAACAACAGCGACCTGATTTGAACCTCGCGCAGAATTTGTTTGGCAATAAGCGCCCATTCGAGGGCCAATTCCGTGGCTGGAAGTGACGAATGCGGGCTCGCTGACGGCACATCGATCTTCAGACAGGAATGGAAGGAAGCGAGATACGACTTTAAACCCCTGATCCTTTGAACCCGTGAACGGTTACCGGATCTGGAATGACGGATAGTGAGAATTACGGAATGATGGCTCTATTGATCTACCCCAACATTCCACTGTTCCAATTGTAGGAAGTCCCTCAGTTCGGATGAGAGTTAAGAAAAGATCTAAAAATGAGAACGTTAAACAAGTTGCTTCTATTAAATTTTAAAAAACCTCAATTATCAGATAGCGAAATCATCATAGAAAACCGAAAGCGTATGATAAGTGCGCAAATTGAAAGATGCCGGTCAACATATGAATCAATAGAGCTTTTGATAGATCGTGAAAAATTAGAAGACAGCATCGTTATTTTTGAGAAGTTGATAATTTTATTAATGGATATGACGTCATTAATATATGATCTAAAAAAGACAAAAGCTTTAAGTGAAGTTAAAACGAACATATCCATTATTCCAGATAAAGAAATTTCCAGACGTTTTTACGAAATAATGGATCTATTCCAAAAAGGTAGCGAGAGTCCCCAAAATTACATCCGGAAAAAGACGCTCCATAAATGTCAAAAAAAGTCGTGTCAGCTGATTTATTCATTAGAGAAGGCATATAAAAACCTTAGAAAAGACACATTGAGGACGCAACTTGACGCCCATAAAAAAAGGCTGCGATTTCAGATCGGCATCATCCTGATAATCTTGACGGCTTTCGCGGTGTTGCTCTGGGGGGCGTCCCATTATCAAGAGCTTCGAGCTGTTGCAAAGACGGAGGCAGATATGGCCGCCATGGCAAAGATGGCATATATGGCAAAAAGGAAGAGTGGAAAACCCCTTGTCAAAATCACGGGATCTGGATGTTCCCTTTGCGCATGCAAGGGATACAAAACCCTAAACGGGTTATCAGACACGGATCCGTGTATACGGAGCTGGCATTCTGCGATTACCCGGATATGCCGTATAGGACAGCCCGAATCAGACGTTGCGAAACGGTTCCTTAGAGATCCATGGGGATCGCCCTACGGCCTCGACGAGAACGAAGGTGAGTTTGCCGGAACCGACTGCCGAAACGACCAGATCCGGTCGGCAGGACCCGATGCCATGTTCAACACAGATGATGATATTCTGGTTATCGTAGAAAACGCCTTTTGCAAGAAGAAATAGATGACCCTCTGGCAGGATCAGCGCAGCACTACTTGGAGAAACGCCTTACGGCGTCACTGCAAGCTGGTTAGCGTCAAAGACGTGACGCTTGCAAATATTGATAGAATTCGGAGCTATGGGTCTTGAGCCATGGATTCTTCAGGTTAATTAGCCAACAGGGACTTTATAGGTGATTTTATGGCATGAATCCTGCTGATATAATTGATCCGTGAGACCCTTGCCGTCAAAAGATTTGCATTAGAGATTCCCGAACCTTGGGATCAACGACAAGCCCCTCTGTTTGAGCAAGACCGGGAAATCAAAGGATAGTATTCATGATTAAATCAATTCGCACAAAAATGTTCTTCGTTGTAACGGCTCTATTGGGTGTCTTGTGCGTAGAGACAATTTCGCCAGCACACGCGGACACGCCGCTCTTCATCGGATGCCCGGAATATGACTATAATAACGGCAAACCTTGCTGGGAAATCAAAGAGCGCGGAAATTACTACTTGGATATAGACGGAAGCGCTTTTTCCACCAACAATTTCTTTGTCATTCGAATTTATGCCTCAAATGTGGTCCTCGACGGAAAAGGAAAGACCCTTACGGCCTCTGGACCCATTGTTACAGAAAGACCCAAAGAAAACATCTGCGGCGTGATGGTAAATGGTGGACCCATGGTTCAAAACGTAACAATCAAGAACCTGAACGTGGAAAAGAAGTTCTACGGGATCCTTTTTGAATGGCACAACGGAGGCAAGGTTGAAAACTGCAAGTTGACCGGGAATGTGCGGGGAATCACTCTTTGGAATGCCGACCACATGACCTTAAGCAGCAACACGGCCAACAACAACACGGAGTATGGCATTGAGTTTGACGCTGATGAAACTGAGTTATTCCCTTATGTCAACAATACCTACAACTCACTGACAAATAACATAGCCAGTAATAACGGTCTGGGGGGGATCATCCTGCATCTCGAAAACTCCTATAACGATATTGTTGGCAATACATGTAATGGGAACGGGCACTTCGGTATTACACTCCCTGACGGTTCCCATGATAACACCCTGAGCGACAACACAACGAGTGACAACCCGGCGGGTATCCTTATCAGCAAATCTTATAGCAATGTAATCAAAGGCAACACGATTACCCGAAACCGCCACCAAGGGGTCTGGCTGTACTCAGCCACTAATAATACAATATTCAACAATTATTTCAATAACTTGGATAAGGATATCAGTTTTGATGGAACCTGTAGCGGAAACCAGTGGAACACCTCCAAAACGGCGGGCACAAACATTGTGGGAGGCCCATATCTAGGGGGCAATTTCTGGGCAACTCCGGAGGGAGACGGGTTTTCTCAGACCCATGCAGACAATAATGGAGATGGTATCTGCGACTCGGCCTATGCCATTGCCGGCAACAATGTGGACCAATTGCCACTTCACGCGTATACGGTAAGGATTACCCTCCCCGAAGTCACCACCTCAGCTGTCTCTTCACTCACCTGCAATACTGCGTCGAGCGGCGGGAACGTTACGTCCAGCGGCAATGCCGCTATTACAGCCAGAGGGATCTGTTGGAGCAAATCAGAAAATCCCAGCATCAACGACAGCCATACCAGCGACGGCACAGGTACAGGATCCTTTCAAAGCACCATTACCGGATTAGATCTCGGGGCCACGTATTATGTGCGGGCATATGCCACCAACAGTGCCGGAACAGGGTACGGACAGGATCTTCCTTTTGACACGCCGCCCTTTGAAGGGATCGCCTATGTAAGTTCGTCGGACGTAACATGCGGCGGCCACTGTCCGTGTTATACCACCCTTCAGTCTGCCATCGATGCTCCCTATGACGCCCGCACCATCAAGGTTGCAGGCGGGACCTACAACGAAGCCGTTACCCTCAATGATTCCAGAACGATCGTTGTGGAAGGCGGTTGGGACACCGCTTTCACCTCCCAACCCGCCTGTTCCACTATCAAATCCCCCACGGTTAATTCCGGGTCGCTCTCTTTTCGAAACCTTTCCATCATGCCATAACAGTGCCTCATCCCTGTGTTTTCCGGTTTCCTTTTAGGTGAATTGCCATTTGCTTGACAGGAGCAATATTGAAATCACATAATACAAATTGATGCATTTGGAGTTGTATAGCTTATTTTTTTCTGTATTACCTAAAAGCTGCAAGCTCAAGTTTCTCTGTTGATTTAACTATTTGATGTTACAGTATGTTCTAAACAAGTTGCAGCTCTAAATCCGCATTGAAATGCTGAGCAATATTTCATCTTTTAGGAAGTATAACTGGCTGAAATCTATACTGATGCAAGGGGAACTCCCAAATCGCTTGTAGATGTTAGGTATTATTGTTAACCATTATACGATCGCTGCAATTAAGAGTACATTAAAGCCATTTCACATTGGTCCCATATGAGGATTAAATCCACGAAAAAAAGGTGGGCTTCGCCCATCGAAGAGAATTCCTCTACAGACGAAAAATTTGTCGAAACCTGTTACAGGACTTTTTTGGAAAGGCCCTGCGACCCCGAAGGGAAAAAGTATGCGTGCGCTGCTTTAAGAATAGGCCTGTCGCGTCTTGAATATATCAAGTCAATCGTATCGAGTCCTGAGTATTATGGCATTATCACCGAGAAATTGTTCGGAAAAACATGTTTGCCGAATTTGAAAGAAATTCGACCGGATAATTATGTCCTCACAAAGAATCGTCACGACCAGGGAAGTACCGTTGTTTTCCATGCCAAAGACAATTCTGATTTCGACTGGTTGGAGAGGATGATCATCGAGTATGGGTATTATGAACAGGCCGGCGTCTGGTCCCTGACGATTGATGAGGATAAGCGTGTTATCGCCGAAATTATTGGCATGCTCAAGCCCTCCTGCTGTCTGGAGATAGGCTGTTCCACAGGTGCTGTTTTGAAGCTTTTGGAAGAGTCGGGAACTTATGCTGAGGGCATTGAAATCAGTCACCGGGCAATGGCCTTGAGTTATCCGGAAATTAGACGAAGAATTCACTTCGGCGACCTCCTTACCCTCGATCTCGATCCAAAATATGACATGATCATCGGGATGGACGTTTTTGAGCATCTTAATCCGACGAAATTGTCTGCCTATTTGAGACGGTGCAGCCACCTCCTAACCGACGGGGGTCTTATTTTCACAAACATACCTGCATTTGGTACAGACCCGGTCTTTGGAGAAGTCTTTCCATTATATCTGGCAGACTGGGAAGATGCCTCAGAATCGCCGTTTTCTTTGTTCTGCGTCGACGATAACGGCTGGCCCATTCATGGACATTTGATTTGGGCAACGTCGGCCTTTTGGGAGAAAACCTTTGAAATTGAAGGCCTTAAGAGAGAGCAGGAAATTGAGAGAGCATTACATTGCGTGTATGATGGCTATTTCTCCCAAAATGCCCAAGCCCGGCGTTCTTTTTTTGTTTTTTCGAAAAACCCGGAATCACATCTCGTTTCTGAAATCGCTACTTATATCCTCAAGAAAAACCCTTCGAAGTTCTGTTTACCTTAGGGACTGAATGAATCCCAGTGCAAAAGAGGCATAAAATCGTATCAAAAAATCCTGATTTTGGCGAATCACAGCAAACCTTCTGCATTAAATCCAGAAACCAGAGCAATATGCATAGCATTGGATCTGTTACGTGCAATGCCGATCTGGTCGGAAAGGTCAGGAATGTTTTCTAATGGCAGCCATGAACCATTGAGCCGGTGATAAGAGAATTGGGTTTGTGGTTATAACTGAGGGGCCGCTGCCTGGATGTGGGCGATTTTTTTGGTTGACACAATGCTCTTGGGACTATATTCTCCCCCCACAATGCGTCCTTAATCTACACTTTATACTTAATATCACCATTGATAGACCCTATGAAACAGCCGCTTTGACGAGTGGTTCACATATGTTAAAACTCCGGCAGTGCTGGGGGCCGCAGGCCCCAAAACCCCAATTTGAAAAGCCTGATAGGTGGGAGGAAATAGCGGATGAGGTTTCGGTTTTTATCTATTTTGATCGTCACAGGGATTTTTTGGCTGGTAACCCAGGGGAACGCGTGGGCTGACGAGGCCTATTTCATCGAGTCCGGCGGGATTGTCTCGATGGAGGCTGAGCATTATACGAGCAACGACGGGTACGTGTTCATGAACACCAACACCCTCTTGACCGGGACCCAGTTGGCCAAGTGGCCTGGACATTGGGTCTCGGTCGCGGGGTTCTCCGGCAGCGGATACATGGCACGGAACAAAGTGGGCAGAAGTATCCACTATCGAATCAAGTTTACCACAACGGGCAAGTATTACGTCAACCTGAGGGCCTGGGCGGATTTTTCTAGCAGTGGAGGCGACGCCCAAAACGGCTATTGTCCCAGGTGGAATGGAAACGAGATCGTGAGCGGTTGCCCCGATAACGGCGTCTATGTCATCAAGAGGGCCAGTTGGCAGTGGGATACGGAGAGATCGATCGGTGAAACCAGGGCGGGGGCTGTTATCGTGAATGTACCTTCTCCGGGATTCTATACTTTTTCGATATATCCCAAGAAGGAATGGTATACATGGCACGACAAGATCGTCCTGAGACATGTCAACCTGTGCACCAACAATCCATGCCCCACGACACCTGCTACTTATAATTGCTATGGATGTAATTCAGGCACAGGGCCTCCGGAGAGCCAAAGGAGCGATGGCCCGACCCCGCCAACGCCAACGGCACCGACCGCGACAACCGGTACGGCCACCGGTATAACTGGGGAGACCGCCACCTTGAATGGGACAGTCAATCCCAACGGGGCATCCACCACAGTGGTGTTCGAATATGGCACCACGACCAACTATGGCAGCACAGCCACAGCAACACAGAGCCCTCTTACCGGATCAACGGCCCAGGCGGCCAGTGCCCAGATCAGCGGTCTCACTGCTGGGCAGACCTATCATTATCGGGTCAAGGCCACCAACAGTGGGGGGATAGGAACTGGCGACGATCGGACTTTTGCTGCTGAACAGGGAACGCCGCCGACTGCCACGACCGGCGCTGCCACCGCTGTAGGCGGGGAGAGCGCCACCTTGAATGGTACGGTAAACCCCAACGGGTCATCCACCAGGGTTAAGTTTGATTATGGCACCACGACCGATTACGGCAGCAGCGTACCCGATCCACCGATTGCTATCGAGGGATCGACGGCCCAACCGGTCAGTACCCAGGTCAGTGGCCTCACTGCTGGACAGACCTATCACTATCGGGTCAGAGCCGTCAACAGTGGGGGCGAGACGAGTGGCGACGATCAGACCTTTTCCACGACCATACCGCCCACCGTAACCACCGGCTTGGCCACATCGGTAACCTCCACCAGCGCTGTTTTGAACGGGTTGGTGAACCCCAATGGCACATCCACCACGGCGGCGTTTGAATATGGCACCACAGCCAGCTATGGTAATACGAAAGCTGCCACACAAAGTCCGCTTGATGGGTCTACCGCCCAGACCGTCAGCACCGTGGTCACCGGCCTCACTCCAGGCGCGACCTATCATTTCCGCGCCACGGCCACCAATGGCGGCGGTACGGTTACAGGAGTGGACACGACCTTTCAAGCAATTGGGAATAACGTCGTGATTAAGGACGTGACCTTTGCGGCAGGTACAGAATCCCGATATGAAGCCGCTACATCCATTACTTTCGGTCCGGGCGTTATCGTTGAAAGCGGTGCGAAGCTCGTTTTGAACGCTCCCATTGTCAAAGGCGTGGAGGATGTCACTGTTAAGGAGGGCGGCACGCTTAAGGTCAACATTCCTGTACGCGTCAAGGAAAAAGACGAGAAACTGGTAACAGACGGTCTTTTAAGCGACGGGGGAACAGAGTTTTTCAATAACTAATGGCTGAACGAAAGCCCCCCTGTCGCAAAGGGGGGCAGGGGGGATTGGATGAAAACAGATCAATCCGAATAAATCCCCCTAAATCCCCCCAAAGGGGGACTTTAAAGGAAATTTCCGGGTTTTCGTTCAGGCCCTAACTATAATTAATTGTAAGCGTTCACAGGTTTCCCGTTTCCCGCTGTAGCGGGATTCAAGGTTAGCCATCACCTCAGTCTAAAGAACCCGATTTACGGCAGCACGTTCCTGTACGGCTTTTTTGAGCCTGCGGTTCGCATGATCTCTTTGTTTTGAGTGCCCAATTTGGGATCGAAATGGCCTGCTTGCGCTGCAAAACGACACTGCGGATGCCAAATCTCAATCCCGCTGCAGCGGGAAACCCTTGAACCTCTGAACCCGTGAACGGTTACGCGTTTTCTTGCTTCTTGTAACAGAAAACCAGGGAATAAGCGCATTAGAGGGGGTTCATAATGAAGGTTGTCATTCTATGCGGGGGTCAGGGGACGCGGATTCGGTCGGTGGCGGAGGATCTTCCCAAGCCCATGGTCAAGGTCGGCAACCTTCCCATCCTCTGGCATATCATGAAATACTATGCTCATTGGAACCATAACCACTTCATTTTGTGTTTAGGGTACAAGGGCGATGTCATCAAGGATTTCTTCCTGAATTATCAGGCTCATACCAGTGACTTCACGATCAGTCTCGCCAACCAGAGGGAAATCGACTACCACAACAGCCATTCGGAGGCGGATTGGAAGGTGACCCTTGCCGAGACCGGGCAGGAGAGCATGACCGGCGCCAGGGTCCGACGTATTAAGAAATATGTGGTCGGTCAGGAGAACTTCATGTTGACCTATGGGGATGGTCTTGGCAATGTGAATCTGCAGGATTTGGCGGAGTTCCACGTGGGGCACGGCAAGGTCATGACGGTGACCGGGGTCCGTCCGCCCGGTCGTTTCGGAGAACTGGTAGGCAATGCCAAGGGAGAGGTCGTGGAGTTCAACGAGAAACCCCAGGCAACCGGCGGAAAGATATCCGGGGGGTTTTTTGTCTGCAAGAGGGAGATCTTTGATTATCTCGGAGAAAGTGACGACCTGGTCCTGGAAGATGAGTGCATGAGAAGCCTTGTAAAAGATGGCCAACTCATGGTCTACACCCACGATGGATTCTGGCAATGCATGGACACCTATCGGGATTATCTGTTTTTGAACACGCTCTATGAACAACACCAGGCCCCGTGGATGGTTTGGACATGAGAGGCGACGTTGCCCCGATGGTCCTGGGCCCGAGAATTTGGAACAGACAGAGATGATAGAAGGGTAACGTGGAAAATCTGTTGGACATCCAGATTCCCTGGTCCATTCGGGAAGAAACGCTCCATGAAATCCCTTGCTTGCTGTGCGGTGGGCCGGGTGTGCCACTGGGTTCTGTGGTGATCAACGGTGTCGAAACCGGTGTGCGCCGTTGCGGAGAAGACGGCTTGATGTGGCTTTCACCGCGACCGGACCCCGCGTTCTACGCTGAGATGTACGGAAGGCATTTTTATTCCTCGGTTTGTCCCGAGCAGTATGGATATGCATGCATACAGGAGGAAGAAAGGCGGCGGGAAAAGGCCGTCAAGAATTGGGACGACATCGAACGCGCTACACCCCGCCCCCTTAACCCGGAGTCTTTCCTTGAGATCGGTTGTTCCACGGGCGAAATGCTCGACGAAGCGGCGAAACGGGGTTGGCGGTCCCTGGTGGGAAATGAATTGAGCGGAGAGGCTGCGAGGCTCTGTGCCCAGAAGGGACACCGTGTGATCCTGGGAGATTGCCTGGTCATGAAGGCCGAGACCCCGTTCGATCTGATCTTCGCCGACAATGTCATCGAACATTTGATGGACCCGCTGGCCTTTGCGCGAAAAATGTCGTCCCTGCTGGCAGGGGACGGGGTTCTCTGCCTGCGTTTGCCCAACACGCCGCCGGAAGGTCCCCGTTTGAAGCTTATCGATCACACGTTCCATTTCAATCCGTCTTCACTGGCTGCGCTTCTTCGGAAGGCCGGCTTGGAGGTGGAAAAGGTCATGGATAGCGGTCTCTTTCACGGTTCAGGAGGGAAAAGCATCTTGAACATGACGGTGTTTTGCGGACATTTGAGGCGTTCAACAGGAGAGTAGCGTGAAAAACATATTGGTAACGGGACACCACGGGTTCATCGGCCCCTTGCTTGTCAAACAGTTGGTAGAAAAAGGATATGCCGTTAAGGGGATCGACACGCAATATTTTGGGGCTGATTGCGATTTTTACCCTGAAGCCATGGAGGTCGACGACGTCCGCAAGGATATTCGGCATATTGATGAAGAGGACTTGGAGGGGATGGATGCGATTTGTCATCTGGCCGGTCTTTCCAACGATCCTATGGGCGATCTCAACGAGGCCTCGACGGTGGCGATCAATCACAAGGCCTCCGTTCGCCTGGCCCAGTTGGCGAAAAAGGCCGGGGTGAAGAAGTTTATCTTTTCGTCATCCTGCAGTCTATACGGGATCGCCGGCGATAAGGCTGTGACCGAGGAAGCGCCGTTTGCGCCCATGACGGCTTATGCACGGTCCAAGGTGTATGTGGAGGAAGAGACACTTCCTTTGGCGGGGAAGGACTACTGCGTGACCTTCTTGAGAAATGCCACTGCCTATGGCGTTTCGCCGAAGCTCCGGGTGGACCTGGTGGCGAACAACCTGTTGGGCAGCGCCTTTGCCGAAGGTAAGATAAAGATTATGAGCGACGGGACCCCTTGGCGCCCGTTGATCCACGCGGAAGACATCGCCCGTGCATTTGTCGCTGTTATAGAGGCACCCGCAGATGCTGTGAATGGTCAGGCTTTCAATGTGGGGCAAAACGAGGAGAATTATCGCGTTCGGGAAATCGCCGAGCAGATCGGAAAGGTCATGCCCGAGTGCGAGATCGTGTTCACAGGAGAACACGGGGCAGACACGAGATCCTATCGTGTGAGTTTCGACAAAATCAAAAAGGCCCTGCCCAATTTCAAGCCTGTTTGGACCTTGGCCAAGGGGATTGAACAGTTGGCGGATAGCTACCGAAAGTACGATATGGACGCGGAGAAATTTAAGGGGAGGTATTTCATCCGATTGAAACAGCTAAAGCATCTCATGGAGAACCATGAAATCGATAACAATATGGTTTGGAGAACGAAATGATCGATGGCGTAAAGATAACCCTACTGAGGCAGATTCCGGACGAGCGCGGCAAGATCATGCATATGCTGCGCTGCAATGATCCTCACTTTGAAAAGTTTGGAGAGGTGTATTTTTCTTTTGCCTATCCTGGCGTAATCAAGGGCTGGCATGAGCACAAGAGACAAACCCAAAATTATGCCGTTATTCAGGGGATGATCAAGCTGGTCCTCTACGATAACCGAAAAGACTCAAAGACCTATAAGGAGCTAATGGAGATATTTACCGGAGAGGACAGTTATCAGCTCATCACCATTCCCACCGGGGTCATTAACGGTTACAAGACCATCGGTGTGAAGACGGCTATCGTGGCCAACTGCTCCACGCTGCCGCATGAACCGGATGAAATGCTCCGCTATGACCCGCTGGGGGACGACGTGCCCTATCAGTGGGAAATCGTGATGCGGTAGGGGGAGATGTCGTGAGGATTCTGGTCACAGGGGCTACGGGGTATCTGGGGGCCAGGGCGGCGGAACACCTGGCTGACGAAGGGCATGAGGTCGTTGCGTTGATGCGGACCCGTCGTGGCGAGGGATCGCAGTGGGAAAAGAAGATGGCCCGGATTATTACAGGAGATATCCGGGAATCCGGCCTATTGGAGGAGGCCGCGGGCTTAGATCCAGAGGCCGTGGTCCACACGGTTTCGCTGGATCACAACCAGTCGGAGGTTGACCCCTCCAACACCTGCAGGACCAATGTCGCGTCTACCTGGCGTCTTTTGAACTTGTTGGCTCCCCGTGGGCTCAAACGGTTCATTTACTTTTCAACACAGCAGGTTTACGGCAGGACCGGACCTATTGTCATCACGGAAACAACGCCGCCCATGCCACTAAATGCCTATGGCCTTACCCACCTCATGTCCGAACAGGTCTGTGAGTTGTTTAACAGGAAAACCGATGTGACGTGTCTGAGCCTTCGTATTAGCAACGGTTTCGGCGCACCGGTCTTTCCGTCGTGCAACTGCTGGTGGCTCGTTATCAACGATTTCTGCAAAACCGCACTGGAAAAGGGAGAAATCCGTCTCAGTTCGGATGGTACGCCGCAGAGGGATTTTATCCATATAGGCGACATCTATCGCGCCGTGGCGTTCCTCCTGGAGCAGCCCGTGCAGAACATCGCGCATGGCTGCTACAATCTGGGTGGTGGCGAGACATTCACCATTCTGGAGCTGGCCCATATCGCCCAGGATGTGTGTCAAAGACAGCTTCAACGAGAAATTCCCGTAATTATGCCCGACAAGCGCATTTCAAAAGACGCCAAGAGCCAAAAGACTGTCGATCGTTTTCAGTATGAGAGCACCCGACTGCGTTCGATGGGCTTTCAAAATGGTGGTTCACTGCAGAAGGGGATTGCTGAAGTATTATCCTTCCTGCAGGACACGGGTTAATTGCGAGAGAACGTCCAACGTGGGTAACCGCAACCAAAGTGGTTATCGAGTGACTTTTTATTATCAAGGGGGTTCGATGTTGTCAGACATCTGGAATGTTGGAATACTGGAATAATGGAAGGTTGTGAAAGGAACCTGGATCACCCAGGAAAGGTTTTTTTCCTTAAACCCATTATTCCATCATTCCATACTTCCATTATTCCAAATTAAAGACGTCACCCTCTTACAATCATCTTCTGGTTGTTTGTGATAGAACACCTTGGAATAAGGTGCCAATTTGCAATATCCCATGCGTCTGGCATCCTGGACAGTGGCCCATTAATCAGGAACCGTCTGCCCAACCCGTTTCGCCTTTGGGCACTCCCCCGCCCCCCGCCAGGGATGTGGTGCATTTCTGCAGCAGCCACAAAAGAGAACCTCTCATTATCAAATCCCACTCTGGTCAAGGGGTACGGGGATAGGATGCAAACGGATATGAGGATTTGAGGAGCGGCTTTCCGTGGCAACCGGAGATGGGTTAGAACAACCTTGGACTGTCCAGCAATGAAAAGGAACGGCAGAATCTGCTATGTGGCCGGAAGGGAGGCCGCCTACTCACGGACTCGCACGATGATAACCGGGCTCAAGATGGCAGGCTTTGACGTCGTGACCTGTCTTCCCAAAAGCAAATCCTTCGCCAATTATCCCAAAATCATATGGGAATTCCTGAATAAGAAGAGAGGATGCGACCTTGTGGTGGTAGGCTTCTACGGACAGCTTCTCCTCCCTTTTATCTGGCTCTTGTCGAGAAAACCGATCTTGTTCGACCTCTATATTACCACTTTCGGCACGATGATCGACGACCGCCAAAAGGCAAAGGTTGGCAGCTTAAAAGCAAGGATGTTTTGGCTTTCAGATAAGATATCCATGACATTGGCTAAGGTCATCATCATTGAAACCCGGGATCATATCAAAAGATATGCAAGGACGTTTCGCATCCGTGAATCCAAATTCAGACAGGTCTTCTTGGCGTTAGATCCAACCGTTGTAAGGCCCAAACGCCCGGATAGAAGGGATGGGACATTCCTGGTTCATTTTCACGGTGAATACGCCCCTTTTCATGGCGTGAAGTATATCTTGAAAGCAGCCGATATGCTTCGGGATGAAGCGGTGTCATTCCAGATCATCGGAAAAGGGATTACATGGGCACAGGATATGCGGTTGGCCCGGGATCTCGGTTTGCAGCAGTGTCGATTCATCGATCGTGTCCCCTATGAGGCACTCGCGGATTATATGTCCAATGCCCACGTTTGTTTGGGTATTTTTGGCGACAATCCCAGGACCGGGCGGGTGTTGACCAATAAGGTTATTGAAGCCCTCGCCGTTGGCCGGCCCCTGATCACAGCGAAAAACAACAGCGTGCAGGAATTAGTGAAAGATGGCGAAAGTGCAATTTTGATAAACCGTGCGGATCCCGAGGCTATTGCAGCGGCGATTCGCAGATTGATGCATGATTCGGGGCTTAGGGAGAGAATCGGAAAGGCCGGGTACGAGGTCTTCCTGCGAAATTGCACCCTGGATGTTTTTTCAAGCCGGCTAAAAGATATTGTTACGGAGATGGTTAATACCCGTCACCCAATACATGAAAACTTTGTTGAGGAGGCATCGGTTTGAATTTAGCGGACTTCGATTACGGACATCTCAACGGAAAAAAAATATTGATTACGGGCGGTTTGGGATTCATTGGAAGCAATATCGCCCATCGTTGCGTCGAATTGGGGGGCCAGGTGACGATATTGGATGCGTGCCTGGAACCTTATGGATGGAATTATGCCAACGTAGATGAAATCAAAGAGAGTGTCGAAATCATCGAAGGCGATGTGAGGGATTCTCATCTGATGGAGGACCTGGTAGCTGATAAGGACCTGGTCTTTCACATGGCCGGCCAGGTCGGTAGAGAGATTTCCATGGAAAAGCCGATCTTGGATATGGAAATAAACTGCGCCGGGACCATCCATCTGATCGAGGCCTGCCGGAAGGGGCCTAATCGGCCAAAGGTTGTTTTTGCCGGATCCCGCGGCCAAATTGGGGAACCGATCTATATGCCTGTGGACGAAAAACATCCCGAAAACCCCACAGATGTATATGGGATCAACAAAATGGCGGCAGAGAGATATCTCTTTCTGTATGGGAAGTTATATGGATTTCCGGTGGTGTCGTTGCGGCTGAATAATATTTATGGGCCCAGATGCCAGATGCATGCCGGTTTTTACGGCATCTTGAATTGGTTCATGTCCAATGCCATGACAGGGAAACCTATAACAATATACGGAGAGGGCCTTCAGACCCGGGATTATCTCTACATATCCGATGCGGTGGATGCCTTTATCCGAGCCGCGATTTTGAAGGAGGCCAATGACGAGGTCTTTATGGTGGGGTCAGGCGCAGAGAGCGTATTCGTTGACATGGTCAACGCGGTGGTGCACGCCACCGGAAAAGGAGAGGTATCCCATGTCGAATTTCCTGGAAATCGTCAACAGATTGATATAAAAAGATTTGTTGCAGATATACGGAAATCGGAACGGTTGCTTGATTGGAAGCCGACGGTAGACCTGAAGACTGGTATTGGGCAAACCTATGATTTTTACCAAAAGGATGGCATGCTGGAAAAATACATTCACCGCCGTTCTCGGTAACCCGCGAGACTCGCGTGCTTTTTCTTGAATGTCAGTCGAAGCCCGAAACAGCGGAGGTGTTCCATTGACCATAAAGGGAAATCAGAAAAGCGAATTAACAGGCCTGCCCTGCGTGAGCGTTGTCATGCCCTGCTACAATGCGCGAAAGACCATTACAGAATCGCTTCGGGCGATCTGCAACCAGAAGGTCGATTTTGAGTATGAGGTGGTGATCGCTGACAGCAGTGATGATGGGACGGATGAGCTTATTGCGTCGCAGTTTCCCCAGGTTCGCCTGATTCACCTGGACCGACTGGAGTGCCCGGGCTCAAAACGCAACCTGGGTGTGCGGCATGCCAGGGGAGAACTGATTGCGTTTACCGATTCGGATTGCGTTCCTCCGCCCGATTGGCTCGCTAACATCGCCCGGGAGCATCGAAGAATAGATGCGGATGGAATCGGGGGCTGCGTGATCAATGGGTATCCGGGAAGTTTAGGCTCCTGGGTCAGCCATCTGCTTGAATTCAGTGAATGGACGGAGAGGACCCCGGAGGGCTATGTTCGAAATAATCCCACGTGCAATCTCTCTTTCAAAAGAGAAGTCTTTTCCAGATATGGTGTATACTTTACGGATGTCTTTTCCACGGAAGACACCCTATTTAATTGGACGTTGTGTGAAAGGGGCGGGCGCATATACTTTGTCCCCAGTGTCCGCACGGTCCATATGAAAAAGGTGAAATTGAGAGACCTGGTTCGATATCAGGTGGTCATGGGCAAGGCCGCCGGAGCAGCGAGACGGATAACCAACCTCCCGGGCAACTTCTTCGCTCGGCACCCGATGCTATGCTGGGGTCTGCCGTTTATTCGCTGGGCAAGGGCGGTTGTTCGTTTCGCCCGCAATGACCCGAAGATTTTGCCGCTTTTCCTCCTCCTGACCCCCTTCTATCTGGCGGCCACCGAGGGCTGGACCGTAGGTTTCATGACGCGTACCGAATTCCCTCCCCCAACCTACAAGGTGGAGGGTCCGCTCTTTGACAATGGGTGAATATCCCGGACCATGTGAGCGGTCCGGGTCTGAGACTTCCCGTGAAGGGCTTGGCTCAAAAAAGGGGAGCATGGGTATTTTCCCGTCAGGCCATTTTTCTTTTGCAACGCTTGGCCGGTCTTTTCGAAAAATCTCGAAGAGTTCGGCCTTCTCTGGTTCCGTTTTCCTATCTCTCGCGCAGTGTGCGTTTGCCCTGTCCGGGTACCTGGTCAATGTGGGTCTTGCGAGGTTTTTGGGTCCAACAGGGTATGGTCAATACGGGGTCACCATTTCCGTTCTCACCTGGCTGGAGATCCTTCTCTCCACCGGGCTGGTCACTACAGCGACCAAGTTGACCGCAGAAATGCCCAGGTCAGCCACGTCGATTGTCTGGTTGACCCTGCGATATATGGCTGTATTTTCCGTTTTTCTCTTTGTAGTCAGCCAACTCCTCTCCCGGCCCATCTCAATATGGCTTTCCGACGAAAGCATCCGTGTCTACCTTCAGATCGCGTTCATAGATCTCCTGTTTTATGGCTTTATGAAGGTCATCATGGGGGTCCAAAATGGCCTCAGAAAATACATCAGAACATCCGTGATTGTCTTCAGCTATGCGGTATCAAAGGCTGTCTTGATTCTTGGGCTGGCAGGCGGGGGATTACTGGTAAAAGGGGCATTGGTCGGTAATTTCCTGGCGACAATTGTCGGCATTGGTGTAGGATTTCTCTTGACCAGGGGACTGGATAACCATACTGTGGACCGGGATCAATTCCGGTATGCAGCAAGGATCACGCTCCCATCCACTGTCTGGGCAGTGAGTGTCTTGCTCCTGATGTCCACGGATCTCTGGGTGGCCAAGGCCATGATCGGTGGGAAGGAAATTGGGTATTATGTCGCGGCTGCAACCCTCGCAAGACTTATCTATGTCCTGTCCACGGGCGTTCGGATTATCGTGCTTCCAGAGGTCTCCAGCCTGCTTGCAAATGGTGCCCATCGTAAGGCAAGGAGGTCCATCATGCAGCTCATGATGGGGTTTCTTCCTATCCTTCTTGGTATGGCCATTGGTTTGCAGCTTTTTTCGGAGCAGATTATTGTTCTTGTTTTTTCAGAAACATACAGGCCTGCGGCACCCATTCTGCGATGGATGGGCTGGGGGTATCTGGCGATAACCTATTGTGAGTTTTTTGCCCGAGGTCTCACCGCTCTTGGAAAGGTCTGGCACAGTGCAATGATCTTTCTGGTACTGAGCCTCAGTTCCGTTCCCGTCCATGTGTTATTGGTACGGGAAGCAGGTATTCTGGGAGCCGTTTATGGTTTCTGTATGCTGGCTGGAATCGGGGCATTGGGGGGCTGTATTGCCTTGTTTTCTTCGGTACGGGCAAGATGAGAGAAATGGGCATGGGAATTGCCCGCGCAATGCGCGGGGATCAAAAGGGGGAAAAGGCTTTTGAGGTGGATTTCGTCGGTGTCGGCGCTCGAAAGGCGGGTACGACATGGATTGCGGATTGTCTCTGGGAACACCCTGAAATCTGCATGAGTCAGCCAAAAGAAGTAAACTACTTCAACGAGATACTGACGACCTTGCTGGGAATACCGAATAAGAACTTCGGGAGACCCCTCGAATGGTACATGCAGCATTATGCCCATTGCAGAGAGACGGCTGTTAAGGGCGAGTTCTGCGTGAGTTATCTGAAAGATCCCAAGGCCCCGTACGTCATCCACTCGCTGTTCCCGAAGACAAAGATCATCATCGGATTGAGGGATCCGGTTGACAGGGCGTTTTCCGATTACAATATGTTCCATCATTATGTGTCCCGGGATGACAGCCCGACCTTTGAGGAGGCGATTCGGAGGAATGAGAACTATCTGAAGGCCAGCCTGTATGTGGAAGACCTGGAACGATACCTGACCCTCTTCGGGAAAGACCAGGTCCGCTGTGTATTGCTCGACGATATCAAGAAAGATCCGGAATCCGTTGTCGCCTCTCTGTACGCCTTCTTGAATGTGGATGCCTCTTTTCAGCCGCAGGCCCTTTGGGGCAGTTCCAATGAGTCGAAGGTGGCCCGATTCCGGTATTTCGGCAGGTTTGTTTTCCATTCCAAGCGTTTTATGGTAAGACTTCGGCTGAACCGGTTGCTGGAGTATCTGAAGAAGACGGGGCTGGATCAGACTCTGCTGAAAATCGGCGCCAAGGAACAGATGTTTGGAAAGGTGCACCCTGAAACGAGAAAACGCCTGATTCCCTATTTTGCGGCAGATATCGAGAGGCTGGAGACCCTCCTTCAGCGCGACCTCAGCGCCTGGAAAAAATAGGGGATTGCAAGGCCGTTGCGCCTCTCAAAGACTTGTGAGCATGGATGCAAGAAGCGAACGTCATTTTGCAAATGAGAATACCGAACAAGCCAACCCGTGCAAGGTGGTGAAAGGGCGGTTCCAGGTTCTGGATCGGTTCAGAGATGCCTATGCGGTTTACCTGGGATACCAGCCCATTTCCCTCTGGGCCTACACCAAAGAGACCTTTTTGAAGGGAATCCTGGCCTGGATACCGGGCATCGCAGGCGTCGTCCTGCGCAATGTGGGATATGGGTTCATTCTTGGCAGAGCCGGCTGGTTTTGCATGATCATGAAAGACGTGGACCTGCGGGGATGCTCCAACATCTTTCTGAGTCCGAAGGTCAAGTTGAGGCGGCATGCCAGCGTTCGCTGTTCCTGCCCCGAAAACCGGGTGGTATTGGGATACAATGCCTCGGTACATGAATTCGCTGTCATCAAGGCGAGGGGAGGAGATATCACCGTTGGGGATAACACCTTTGTTTCCTCTTTCGTCAACATTGCCGCTAAAGGAACTATTCTCATCGGAAAAAACGTGATGCTGGCTAGCGGATGCCGGCTGGAGACAGGGACCCACGGGTTTGAGGATACGGACCGCCCCATAAAGGAGCAGAAAGCCTCCTCCCTGGGCATTGTCATTGAGGATGACTGCTGGCTGGGGGCCGGGGTAACCGTAGTGGATAACGTCCGTATTGGGCGCGGGTCGGTCATTGGAGCGGGATCGGTTGTGACGAAGGATATCCCTCCATTCTCCATTGCAGCCGGTGTCCCGGCCAAGGTGTTACGGACCCGTGCGGAGGAAAATATCGGTTGGAATGCTGGAATATTGGAATAATGGAAGATTGGGGAGTTCCATCCAGTATTCCTTCATTCCATTATTCCAGACCTAGTTCACTCATACCATCACGAAGCGATCGTATGATCAGTGTCAATTAATTAATGTTTAAGAAGTTAAGCTGTTTTTTGGAGGAGTCATGCAAAATGCACATTTGCGTACGCTCGTAAAATCGGGACTCAGACAGGCCCGTTACATGATGTATTATACAAATTTCTGCCCCTTTCCCTTCAGGCTTCAGGTGGACCTCACAGACAGGTGTAATTTCTTGTGTCCTACTTGTTCAAAATGGAAGGTCAAGCCAGAAAAGGGCAATGAAATGACCGCACTGGAATGGCGGGATATCTTCATGAAACTGAAGAACAAAACCCTGACCCACCGGATCGCCTTTGGCGGTGGGGAAGTCACCCTGCGAAACGATCTTTGCGACATTATTCGATATGCTGGCGAGGCAGGACTCAGCACATCCATGGTGACAAACGGTTTTCTATTAAACCACGACCTCTTGAAGGGGCTGGAGGAAGCCGGACTGGAGGGCCTGGTCATATCTCTCAACGGTGTGAAACGGGAAACCCACGATCCCACCAGGGGGATCAAGGGGAGCTTCGACAAGATCATGAGCATCTTGCCGACCCTCGGTCAGTACAAATTCAAGGCCAATCTGGAGACGATCATCATGGGGGTCAATATCGACGAAATCGTCCCCCTTGCCAGACTCGCCAAAGACCAGGGGCTGTACGGCATCCACTACCAGGTCCTGGCGGATGTCAACGCCCATTATGCGCTGATCGAAGAGAGCATGCCGGAAGGCATGCCCGATTGGTATGAAGAGAGTCCCCTGTGGATCAAGGATCCGGCAAAGGCCGCCCGCGTCCTTCGACAGCTGATCCATATGCAGAACAACGGCTATTCCATCCTGAATCCTCAGGGTCATTTGAAAAAGATGATTCGGTATTACACCGCGCCTGAAAGCGTGAAGGACATGGTGTGCCTGGGAGGGGTATCCACCTTCTATGTGGATCCCTACGGCAATGTCAGGATATGTTACGGCTTTGATCCCATCGGCAATATCAAAGCGAGCGATCCCATGGCCCTGTGGCGCTCAGGCAGGGCCGGAGCCATCCGGCGCAGGGTGAAGACATGCGATCGGATGTGCCGTTTACTCAACAACAACTACTGATGAATCAGGCGGGTTCAGGATCTCAACATTTAAACATTAAACTAGAAACCTTTGAACCGGCTAACGCATGAACCGCGCGTCCGGGAGGCCTGTTATGAAGAATGTGGTGTTGTTTCAGCCGATCACCCAGGAGGGCCGATATGCCCCCTATATCCCGTGGTCGATTATTTACTCATCCCTCTATCTTTTTCAGGATAACCGTGTGAACGTGGTCTTGATTGATCAGAACACGGAACGCGGCACCTGGAAAGAGAAAGTGAAACAGGCGGTGGATGAAGGGATCTTGTGCGCGGGGGTATCGTCTCTGACCGGCGCTACCATATATAACGGCCTGGAATTCTCGGGGTATGTCAAGTCCCTTTCAAAGGATACCCCGGTGATATGGGGAGGGGTTCATCCGACAGCGCTTCCAGAGCAGACACTGGCCCATGAAGACATCGACATCGTGGTCAGAAACGAAGGGGAACTGACCCTGAAAGAAATTGTGGACAGTCTCCTTGAAGACCGCGACCTATCTAATATTCTGGGGATTTCATACAAAAAAGACGGAAAAATCATTCACAATGAGGATCGGCCTTTTCTGGATCTGAACACCTTACCGCCTATCCCCTTCTCAAAGATCAATTTGGGCACCTATATCACCCAGAGCCATATCGTTCACCATAAGAAATTGAGCTCGGTTCAGTTTTTTTTGAGCAGAGGGTGTCCGGAGAAGTGCCGTTTTTGTTATAATAAACTGTTCAACAAAGGCCGCTACCGCTCGTTGAATACGGAGCATGTGGTTGCGACGATCGAAGCCTTTCTGAATGAAGCCAAGAAGCAGAAAGTGTTCTGCAATCATATCTGGTTTCCGGACGATCACCTGTTCGTTTCAGTCAAACAACTGACTGAGATGTGCGAGCGATTAAAGGCCAAGAACATAAGCATCCAATGGAGCGCCTATTTCCACATGAGCTTGATCAAGCAGTTCAGCGATGAGTTTCTCCAGTATCTGAAAGAGAACGGCCTGATACAGCTTTACTGCGGCGTAGAATCCGGATCCGAAAGAATGCTTGCCTTTATTCAGAAACGGATATCCATACCCCTCGTCTACGAGATCAACAGGAAGCTCAAGACCGCCGAAATCCCCATCAAATACTCTTTTATGGGGGGATTTCCATCAGAGACCGAGGAAGAACTCCAGCAAACGGTTGATGTCATGCTCGATTTGACGTCGGAGAATCCCCTGGCGGAAACCACCCGGATCAACATATTCTGTCCGTTCCCGGGAACCGAGCTTCAGGAAATAATGGTAAAAGAGTATGATTACGAACCGCCTCAGACGCTTATGGAATGGATTCATCTAAATAAATTCCTGCTGTATAGAAATACCTGGCTTTCATCGAGGATGAAAAAGCGCCTGCAAATGATCAGTATACTCAGCTACTTCTTTGACACGAGCAAGTATAAGTTTGATCCGATTAAACGCCGGCTCTTTTTGGCCTACCGGTCCGTCGCGATCTTACGCGCCAGAAAGAGATGGTACTGGAACTTTATCGACACCTATATCCTGCTGCTGCTCCAAAAGTGGCGGTTGCGGGTCTAGTGCCCATCATTTCAGGGACTCACACGGAGCCGCAAAGAACACAAAGAAACGAGAAAAAGCCCTTTAAAAAATGAACTCTGTGTACTTTGTGCCTCTGTGTGAGATCTTTCTAATGCGGATCTAATGGCATGATTCTTGCGGTGGTTAAAACCATCGGAAAAAGGGCAATGGAGATCCGAGCCCGAGGAGGAGGAGATGATCAGCGTCATTATTACGACCAAGGACCAGGCCCATCAGGTAGAGGGCTGCATCCGAAGGATTTTGGATCAGGACTATGATGGCGATTACGAAGTTATTGCCATTGACGATGGATCCCGGGATGATACTGTGGGTGTGATAAACCGCCTGTTCGGCGCCAAGGTCAGGACCATCGAGCAGGGACCGCAAGCGGGATGGCTCCCTTCCCTGGCAACCGCGTGCAAAGAGGCCAGGGGAGAGTTGTTCGCTGTTTGCGATCCCCACTGCACCGTACACCCGGACTGGCTCCAGGTCATTGACAGACGATTCAAGGAGGACGAGACCCTGGCCATCATGACAGGGCCGGCCCTACACTCAAAGGGCTTCATGGGGAAATTGTGCGGCTTCACCATCCATTCTCAGTTTTCCACATTGAAAGAACAGGAGGTGAACTACATCTTTGACGACAGCTTTGCCATCCGAAAGAACACCCTTTCGACATTGCTGGAGAGTCTCCCTCTGGACAAGGATCTCAATGATGGGGTGGGATGCGCCCTCCTCTCCTCTCAGGCCAGACAACAAGGGATCCCGATCCTGTATGATCCGCGCTTGGCTGCGGTCCATGTGACCCCCGGCTTTTTCGGGTATCTCCATGAATGGAAGGTGATTACGGCGGAGAACACCATCGACATCCGATTGCTCGATCCCACTGCTCGCGGCGCCGGTGTCCTGAAGCATTTGTCGCTGGCGCCTTTCATCTACCCAACCGTCCGCATCCTCTTGGATGTAGGAAATGCATGGCGTCTCAAGAAGGTGTTAAACCTGTCCTATTTGGAACTCCCCTTCCTTATGATGGCGGATCTGATGGGGAAGATATGGTACGCCGCCGGCCTGTTCAAAGTGGCCAAAGAGCGCAGCAGAGGGCCGTCCGAAAAAGGGGCGTGACATCTCTTGTAATGCAGACATGGAAAATCATGGATGGTTTCATTCCTGTAAATAGACCGGTTGAGGAGGTTTTGGAGGGGGATGAAGGGGCGTTTGAAGCGAAACGGATGGCAGGGGAACATCCAAACAAGGACTCTCACGAGACTTTTCAAGGGATCGGTGATCTTGGCACTCACGATCTCGTTTTGGTATTTAATCGGCATGGAGGTATTGGCTGAATCAGAAAATCCGAGCGATCAGATCCAGGTGGTATGGCCGGAACGCGACAACGGGAACCTGGATATCTTTTTCACCCGTTTGACCCCCTCCGGATGGACGGAAAAGATGCCGATCTCCCAGTCCCCTGTTGCGGAACTGATGCCCGCTATAGCCAGCGGCAGGAATGGTGTGAGCTGGGTTGTCTGGACAGCGGACAGGGGTACAAAAGGGAGCGACTTGTTTTACGTCTATTCCCAGGGAGACGGGTGGTCAAATCCCATGAACATACCGACCGGACTTCTTTTTAATACAGCCCCCTCTGTCATGGTGGGCGAGGATAACCGTCCCTGGCTTGTCTGGTCCGGAAGCAATGGAAAAGGGAGTGACATCTTCTTCTCCAGATGGAACGGAACCGAGTGGGAACCGCCTTCCCTGGTAAGTCAGACCGATCCATCACCTGATATTATGCCCCTGATCGGAACAGACTCACAAGGCGCCCCATGGGTCTGCTGGTTCGGATTTGATGGAGACCAGTACGTGCCGTACGGCTCCAAATGGTCTGCCGAGGGATGGAGCGACGAAATTGAATCGCGGGGGGAAAATTTTTATAAGGAGTTGGCCCTTAGCGGATACAGGACCTCCGTACCCCTGCTGCCGGATTTGGTATCGCATCCGGACAAGGCCGGCGTATATGTTCCCTGGGAGGGTCGTTTGAATTCCATTCCGGTCAGATATCTTGACCTGGGGGAATTGATAAGCGAATCTGTGCCTTCGGGTCCGAGAAAGGCAATAGAAACAGACAGTTCTGCCGGATTGGTCCTCATTTGTTTTGGCGACAGCGTTACTCAGGGAGTCCCCTACATTTTAGAGCCGGGCGCTGGGAGACGTGTCGGCGGATACGAGCCCCCTTTGGAAGCCCTTTTAGAGGCGGATTCCCGGCCGAGCCAGGCCTATAACTGGGGGGTGGGGGGTGAAAGAACAGATGCGGGGGCCCAGAGGATCGATGATGTTCTTCATAATTCTGGCGCGGACTATGTCCTGATAATGGAAGGGACCAACGATTATTGGTTTTTTGGATATGAAACCACGGTTTTCAATCTAGGTAACATGATTGAAAAGAGCCGTGAAGAGAACGTTACCCCGATTCTTGCAACATTGAGCCCGGACACCCAAAACCCCGAGAAGCAAATCGATGGAACCTATAACCCGGCCATAAAGGACCTGGCCGCTCAAAAAAAGGTCGCCCTGGCGGATCAATACGCGGGGCTTATAGCGAATTGGGCAACACTCGGGGAAAAAGCTCCCGGCGACGGGCTTCATCCAAATCAGGACGGATACAACGCCATGGCTCAAATATGGTTCCGTGCCATTCCGGAAAAGCCCATTGTAACAACCGGCGAGGCCACATCCATCAATTCCACATCCGTCAGACTCAACGGAAGCGTCAATCCGAACGGGAGCGCCACCACTTACCGCTTCGAATATGGGACCACAACGGCCTACGGCAGTTCCACGCCAACTACCAATGCAGGTTCAGGGACCAGCGTTTTAGCCGTCAACACATCGGTGACGGGCCTGACCAGTGGAACCCCCTACCACTACCGGCTGAGAGCAACGAATAGCGGGGGGACTGCATTTGGCGCTGACCAAACCTTTACGACTCAAACTTTATCATTGCCGGACGTAACAACCGGTGAGGCCACTTCAGTCGGTTTCACATCAGCCCAGTTGAACGGAGAGGTCAATCCAAACGGTAGCGCCACCACTTACTGTTTCGAATATGGGACCACCTCGGCCTACGGCAGTTGCACGCCAAATACCAGTGCAGGGTCCGGCACAAGCACGTTGACTGTCAACACTTCAGTGACCGGCCTGGTGAATGAAACTCCTTATCACTACAGGCTGAAAGCAACGAATAGTGTGGGGACTGCATTTGGCGCTGACCGAACATTCACTACGCATAGACCTTCGTGTGAGGGATGCTATGAGGATGAGGTTGTACTTGAGGATGTGACCTATTCATCCGACACAGATTGCGAGTGCATCGCAGCAACTTCCATCACAATAGGCCCAAATGTAACCATAGAGAGCGGCGCCCATGTGACATTCAGCGCCCCACGTGTAACTATAAATAGCATGTTCCATGCGGAAAACGGATCCGTGGTTGAAATCATTACGCCATGAGCATAGGAATAAAATGATGGAATATCGGAAGGGTGGAATTATGGGTTCAGAGAAACGAAGACCATTCGAATGAGGTGTCTTCCGCCTTCTTACCCAACATTCCATAATCCCACTATTTTATCCTTCCGGATACACGGCGCTATCCGTAACCCTGAACCCCTGAGCCTTTGAATCCGTGAACGCTCACAAAAAATGAAAGAGCCGAATATGGAAGCGATTAATGTTGATGATCTGATGGAAGAGATCAGGGCTGAGGTAAAGAGACGAAAGGCCCAGGGAGGAGATGAGCGGAAAATTGCCGGCGATCCCTGGGATATGAAGAAGTTCGCCCTGGATGCGGCGCAGGAATCACCCTCCCCGGAATACAAAGAGGGCGGGTCCCGTATGGATGATTTCCTCAATTATCACGATGAGGCGTTTGTGACCAACGCCTATCTGCGTATTTTGGGCAGGGCGCCTGATCAGTCGGCGTTAGACCACTTCCTTTCCAATCTACGTTCCGGTAGGATGACAAAGCCCGAAGTGTTGGGGCGGCTGCGCTACTCGGCGGAGGGACGCGAAAAGCATGCTAACATACAAGGTCTTTTTTGGATCTTTGTCATCCAGTCGTCCTTCAAGATCCCTATCCTTGGTTACGTTATGCGTCTGGTGACAGCCATCTTCAACCTGCCCAAAATTGTCCGCAATTTTCAGGTATTGGAGGGGGGCACCCTCGCACAATTGAAACATCAGGAACACAGCCTCATCGGGGTTTCGAATGGATTCCAACTTAAGATAGATGGCATTCAGTCCAGGATAGATGGCATTCAGCCCAGCATGGATGGCATTCAGTCCAGGATAGATGGCATTCAGCCCAGCATGGATGGCATTCAGTCCAGGATAGATGGCATTCAGTCCAGCATGGACGCGTTCCTCACCAAAACGGAGGGCTTCCAATCAACCATAGATGAGATGATGGCACGTCACGGAAATATAACATCGGTCTTGGAACAGAAGGCAGATGCCAGTGAACTCATGGAGCGGCTCAAATATAAGGCCGATCTTTGGCTTCTGGAGGCGCTGAAAGAGCAGAAGGCGGATCATGCTGCCCTGGAAGAGGTGGCAGCTCAGAAGGCTGATCGGGAGGAATTGGCCGAATTGAATGAAAAGAAGGTTGGCCGGGAAGAGTTGGTGGCGGTGAGTGAGGCCAAGGCGGATGTCAAAGATCTGGTTGCCATGGGCGAAAGGAAGGCGGATCGGGAAGAAATCGTTGCGTTGAACGAAAAGAAGGTCGGCCGGGAAGAGTTGGCCGAATTGAACGAGAAGAAGGTCGGCCGGGAAGAGTTGGTCGGTTTGAGTGAAACCCTTATGGGACAGATCCGTACCATCCTGGACCAGTTAAAAGATCACAAGCTGAATCTGGTGGACCAGGAGCGGCGGTTGCGGCTTTTACTTGAGGAGGCGCGAAGGAGGCTGCCCGAGGACCTATCAAGGGAACAGATTGAAAAGATGGTCGCTGAGGAAGATCAAATGCTCAGTGCCATGTATGTCGGTTTTGAGGACAAATTCCGGGGGACAAGGCACGATATTAAGAAGCGTCAGAAGGCCTACCTCCCATCTCTCGAGGCTGCAGGGGCCGGTACATCCGCCCTGCCGATCGTGGATGTCGGATGTGGAAGAGGCGAATGGCTGGAACTGCTCAAGGAGAACGATTTCACGGCTACAGGGGTAGATAACAATCAGGTCATGCAGCGCGCATGCCAAGAATTGGGGCTCCAGGTTGAACTGGCGGATGCCATTGAATTCCTGAGACAGCAAGACCCGAATACCTTGGGCGCGGTGACAGGGTTTCACATTGTGGAGCATCTCCCCACAAGCACAATGGTCACGCTTTTTGATGAGGCCTTGCGTGTGTTGAAACCGGGCGGGATTGTTATTTTTGAGACCCCGAATCCTGAAAATATCCTGGTGGGAAGTTGTAACTTTTACACGGACCCGACCCACAAGCGACCCATCCCGCCTCACACCCTTGCGTATTTGATTGAAAACCGAGGGTTTGTGGAGCCGGAGATTGTCCGGTCCTCCCCCCTGAATTATGCCCGTTACGAGGGGGATGATGCGGTGAAACATATCTTCCATCGCTTCAACATGGAACAGGATTATGCCGTCATCGCCAGGAAGCCTTCATGATAGCGGTCCTCTTACACCAGACAATTGCAGAACATGATGCCGTGGGCAACGACATTCTGCATATGTGTAAAATACTTGGGCGGAAATATGAGGTCTATGTCTATGCCAATTTTCTCCTCAACCGGGGTTTGCGGCCGATCGGCCGGGACGTTCTCTTGGATGTTATTCAGGATGAACACAACCTTCTGATCTATCACCACAGCAACTACTGGGAAGAGGGAGAAGAGATACTCAATACTGCACGTGCCAGGGTGATGATCAAGTATCATAACATCACCCCGGCCTCCTATTTTGAACCCTATTTTGAACCCTATTTTATCCAGAGTAAAAACGGAAGAGAACAGACCCGGCTTATTATTGAAGGACATCCGGAGTTCTTTTGGCTGGGGGCTTCCTGTTATAATCTCGCAGAGGCTGGGATTTATGGGTATCCCAATACGGCTGTGGCGCCTCCGTTCAGCAATATCGAGCACTGGAGACGTGTCGTGCCAAATGAAGCGGTCTTGAAATACCTCCTTGAAACCACCACCCTTCATATGCTGTTTGTGGGACGTGTGGCCCCAAACAAAGGGCACAAGATGCTGGTTGACATCATGAGGGCATATACGGTGCGATATGGGTATGACATTGCTCTGCACATTGTCGGAAAACGGGACGAGGCCCTTCATCTGTACCATCAAGAGGTGGATGACGCCATTGCCGGTTATGCGCTAAATCCCCATATCAAATGGGTTTCCGAGGTAGATGATGCCACCCTCCTTGCCTATTACCTGGGGTCCAATCTCTATATCACGTGCAGCGATCATGAGGGGTTCTGTATACCAATTGTCGAGGCCCAGAGTCTTCGCCTGCCGGTGGTTGCAAAGGGCGCAGGGGCCGTTCCGGAGACCATCGGCGGAAAGCAGATCCTTTTGGGAGACGATGTAGACCAATATGTTGATGAAATCAGGAAGATCTGGGAAAATCAGACTTACACAGACCAATTGATTGCACAGGGTCTCGATAATTATCAAAGCCGCTTCGCTCACGAAATCATTGAACAAAAATTTGTCAAGGCCGTGAAGGCCCATACCGGAACGGTTCTATGAGAATTGCCATTGCCACGGTCCAGGTCCCCTTTATCACCGGCGGCGCTGAAGTCTTGGCTCAAACCCTGCACAAGATGTTGATAAGCAGAGGTCACGAGGCTGAAATCGTCAGTATCCCTTTCAAGTGGTACCCTTTCGAGACGTTGCTCAACTGCATGCTTATGGGCCGAATGATGGACCTGACTGAGGTCAATGGTGAAAAGATTGATCTGGTCATTGCCATGAAGTTTCCCGCCTATTATCTGAAACATCCTAATAAAGTCATATGGTTATGTCATCAGCATCGCCAGGCCTATGATTTGTGGGGGACTGAGTTTGGAGATATTCATAAGCAGGAAGATAGTGAATTTATAAGAAAAACCATTATATTTAATGACAACCTATTCTTGGCGGAAGCCAGGAAGATTTTCACAATTGCAGGGAACCCTACAAGGCGATTGAAGGAATTTAACGGCATTGATGCAATAACCTTATATCCACCTCCAACCAATTATGATGAGTTTCGTTGTGACGGGTATGAAGATTTCATCTTCTATGCCAGCCGTATTGATCCCATGAAGCGTCAGCGTCTGCTCGTAGAAGCCGCCAAGTTTATGAAGTCAGACACCCATATTTATATTGCCGGGAAAGGATCCGAAAGGGAGATTGTTTATATTCAGAAGTTGATAGGGGATTATGGTCTGACAGACAGGGTGCGGCTCTTAGGTTTCATCTCGGAAAAAGAGAAAATCGACTATTACGCAAGGTGCCTCGGGGTCTATTTCGGGGCTTATGACGAGGACTACGGCTATATTACCCTGGAGGCCTTTTTTTCAAAGAAGCCCGTCATTATCCATGAAGATGCGGGGGGGCCGTTGGAGTTTGTTGAGGAAGGGAAAAATGGATTTATTGTAAAAAATGATCCCGAGACCATTGCCGCAAAAATCGATGAATGGAGCCAAAACAGAAACTTAGCCAGGCAGATGGGAGAAAAGGGTTATGACACCCTGCTCAAAAAAAACATTAACTGGGATCACGTTATCGATTCATTATTAGAGGGGAGTCAGTAGTGTCAGGGGCTCGGCGCAAAAAATTGCTATATGCAAGCCCTTTTCCGCCCATGAAGAGCGGGATCTCCGATTATTCCGAAGTCTTGGTCTACGGGCTCAAGGAGCACTTTGACATCACACTCCTGATCGATGATTACCGGCTTGAAAACAAAAGGCTCTATCAGGACTTCAAGGTAAAGGTTTACAGGAAAGATCCACTGGTTTTCAATCTCTTTGATCATTGGGTTTACAACATCGGCAATAACCCTCATTATCATAGCTATATCTACGAATGCGCTCTGAAAAAGCCGGGACTGATCATTTTGCACGATTTTATAGCCTACTACCTGACCGTAGGATTCTACCGGGACAGGAGTGCCTTGTATTCCAAAATCTATCAAATGGCCGGTGCGGCTGGCATCGATCTGATAATGAGGCATACCAAAAGGCAGGAGCACTTGCTGGAATGTAAGGAACTTGCACCCAAACTTCCATTGAACAGAGAACTGATTAATTCCGAAAACAAGATCATGGTGCATTCCAATTATTCCTATGAACGGGTTTCATCGATTATTGATGATAAGCGTCGATTGCGCAAAATCAACCAAATTGAACAAGTGGGCGACAAGGAGAAGTTTATCCCGAAAAACGGATTATTCAAGAAGTATCGTATTCCAGTGGATAAGTCTATAATTGCCTCTTTTGGCCACATTGATCCAACAAAGCTGAATCATGTGGTGTGCGAAGCAACAAATCTACTCAATGATACCTTTCAGGGCAATCTGATTTATCTATGCGTCGGGGAAGGTGATTATATCGATAACCACTTAAATCCTAACATCATAAGAACAGGACGTGTGAGTCTACCAGAATTTAACAGCTTTATAAGACATTCAGATATCATTGTGAATTTGAGGTCTCCTTCAATGGGGGAGACTTCGGCCGCGGTCATTCGTGCATTAGGGATTGGAAAGCCTTGTATCGTTAGCGATGATGCCTGGTTTTCCGAATTGCCGGATGATATCGTCGTTAAGATCAGCAACAAGGATCTCAAAAAGGATCTACGCGATTCTCTCTTCCGTCTTTTGAAAAGCCCTGATCTCATGGAGACGATATCACAGCGGGCAAGAGACTACATCCGACGCGAACACGGCATTAGAATGATATCGGATAAAATGGCCGATTTCCTCAGAGCTTGATCTTGCGAGAATTTCCGCATCCCTTCAATTTCACAGGCCAGCGGAGCGCATGTAACTGGGGCCAGACCAGTTGAATTCGATTCCCTTTCAGGGGTGTTCGGCCGGGGCGTCCTCTGAACGTCTAAGCGGAAACCACCTTCCTGTGCGGTGCATGCAGACATCGGGTACAGAAAAGGCGGGAAAAGATCATTCACGGAACCGTTTGAAGAACCCTGCTAATCGAACAAAGGTTCTAATGAACCAGAGCCCGCGGCTCGGTAACTTCCCTGCCTGCAGCTTGGCTCTGCATTGGGTAGATTTTTTGATCTGCGTGAAGAGGAAAGTAAGATGAGCATCTCAGAAGAGACAATAAAGTGGGCTTACCGATTGTTTTTGGATAGGGAACCAGAAGATCAATCGGTGATAGATCACAAATTGCAATGCTTAGTGAATACGAAAGATGTTCGGAGGGAATTTTTAAGCTCGAACGAATTTAGGGAAAATAATTTAGGGTTTCAGACTGTATCCTTGTCCGGGAATGAACCGCCGTTGTTTATTGAGAGAGAAGATGAAATAGAACGATTATTCAATCACATCCAAAGCGTATGGGAGAGCTTTGGTGAATCTGAACCTCTTTGGTCTGTGTTAACTTGGGAGCAATTTAAGTCTTCTATGGAAGGGACTCGAGACGAATTTTATAAGACAGGTATTGATGATGTTACCAGATTTTTCAATACATTAGAGAGAAATGGTATAGATCACTCTCCAGCTAATTCATGCTTGGAGTTCGGTTGTGGGCTTGGACGCGTAACTTGTTGGTTGGCTAAAAAATACGAGTCAGTTATCGGCTACGATATTTCTACAACGCATTTACGTCTTGCTCAAGAGTATTTTGATGAAAAAGACATCCAAAACATATCGTTGCACCATATCAGGAAACCACAAGACCTTGAGGCACTGCCAAAGGTGGATATTGTTTTTTCACTAATCGTCCTTCAACATAACCCCCCTCCACTCATAAAAATTATCATTAGAGAGTTAATTAGGGCTCTGAAACCTGGTGGGGTAGCGTTCCTTCAAGTGCCTACATATCGATTAGGCTATCGTTTTTCTTTGGAAGAGTATCTGTCGAATGACGCAAAGAAAAGCGATATGGAAATGCATGTTTTGCCGCAGTATGAGGTATTTGACATCGTTCACAAGGAACAGGGTAAGATGGTAGAAGTTCTTGACGATGGTTGTACCGGTTTAAGATTTGGCGAACGGTCTAATACCTTTGTCGTAAAGAAAGAGTGAAGTAAATTCCGTGTTAGCACGTTTTTTTAATCTTCAGTCCTCAAGTGGCAAAATTTAACCTCAAAGGATACTGTAGTGGGTTCATTTTACATTCCATATAAGTATCTCGTCGGCATAGTCATTGAGTTCTACTTCATTGTCACCCTTATTTCGCTTTTAGGGAGTATGTTTGGGATGAAGCGTTGGCTTTATATATCTTTTTTTTCGGTATGTTGTTTGGCCATTTTTCCTCTGACGGCTTGGCCGGTTTATGCGGAGGATATCATCGCCCTGAATGAAAACAACCGGCTGGGGGCAGATGGCGCCCATTATTGGCATATACAAGAGCCAGGCACCTACCGTTTGGAGGTAGACGTTTCAACTACGCATACCCATGCAATCCTAATTGACGGGTCGAATATTATCCTTGATGGAAATTTGAAAACCATTACTGGTCCAGGATCATCACCCCCTTCTGAGTTCATAAAAGACGGTGCGGAAATGTACGGGGTTCGCGTAAATAACGGCGAATACAGCGAGGGAGTCGAAGTTAAGAATCTGACGGTAAAGAACAAGTACTTTGGAGTTATATTTGAGTTCTCGAGTTTAGGCCTGATTGAAAACATCTCTGCAAGCAACAACAGTAGGGGGATTTATGTGTGGAAGGGGGATTTCAACATTATAAGGAACAATGTATCGAGCAACAACATGCATTCGGGCATTGTTTTCGATGGCGATCAATGCGTCAACTTGAATAATTTTATCACCGAGAACGATGCCACTAACAACACCGAGTTCGGACTTCTGTTGTGGCTGCAATGTCCGTATTCTGAGGTAACTTACAACACCTTTACCGGCAATGGAAATGCAGGCATCGCCATTACGGGGACGTCGGATCAGTGCATAATAACCGGAAACGTTCTTAACAGTAACACCAATGGCCTACATATCGCAAGATATACTGATCCGGTTGATCCGGATCGTGATCAAAGGGCCGGCAACAACAATCAGATCGTTTCTAATAAGGCAGATGATAATGCGAACACAGGCATCTGGTTATACACGTCCAATCTAAACGAGGTTAGCTACAACCAGACAAACATCAATCACAGCGGCATTTGGCTGACAGCGTCAAAAGATAATAAAATCATTGGAAATAAGTGTGGATCTAATCAGGGCAGCGGAATCACCCTTGTGGCCGATTCCATCAGAGATATGATTATTGGCTCAACAGGGAATACGATCAGTCAAAACAATTTCGATGCCAACATTATTATGGGGATAGCTCTGAAGGCCGGCTCTAATGACAATGAGCTGAATGCGAATACGGCAAACGGCAATCAAAACGGCATCTTTTTAGAACAATGCCAACTGAATAAGATTGACGACAATGACGCATGCAACAACACCAATGTCGGCATTTGGCTGATCTCGTCTGCCAATCAAAAAACCCTTTCTAATAATAATATAACCTGGAACACCACCGCGGGAATTTGGCTCACATCCTCATCCTACAATCCTATTAATAATAATACGTGCGACAATAACTCAGGGCATGGATTAGCTTTAACCTCGGGGTCCGAACACAACACACTTGCGGGAAATTCCTCTAATGGAAACGGACAAGTAGGGTTACTGCTTCTTTCAGAGTCCAGTATCAACACTGTGACCGGGCATACAGCAAATAACAATGCCACTGGAATAGAGATAAATAATTCAAATGATAATACAGTAACAAATGGCACGCTGATCGGAAATCAGGGAAATGGGTTATCGCTTGAATCATCATCTGGAAATATCATAAGTGGTAATGATATAACCTGGAACAAGACCGCGGGAATTTGGCTCACATCCTCATCCTACAATCCTATTAATAATAATACGTGCGACAATAACTCAGGGCATGGATTAGCTTTAACCTCGAAGTCCGAACACAACACACTTGCGGGAAATTCAGCCAATGACAACGGACAAGTCGGGATACTGCTTCTTTCAGACTCCAGTATCAACACTGTGACCGGGTATACAGCAAATAACAATGCCACTGGAATACAGATCAATAATTCAAATAATAACATAGTAACAAATGGCACTCTGATTGGAAATCGAGGAAGTGGAGTCTCGCTTGAATCATCATCTGGAAATGCTATAACTGATAATGATATCAGCGGCAACCAAAATTTCGGGATAGGGCTTAAGTTATCGACCAGTAACAAGGTTATAGGCAATACCATCAACAACAATAGATATTGGGGCATTTACCTGAATAGCAGCAACCTGCAAACGATCTACAACAATAATTTCAATAATCCCAGTAATAACGCCGGGTTTGCCGGGACTAATACCGGCAATGCCTGGAGCATATCCAAGACTCCAGAACAAAGTATAGTAGGAGGTCCATTTCTTGGTGGGAACTTCTGGGGAAAACCGGACGGAACCGGCTTTTCACAAGTTACGGCCGATACGGATTTGGATGGCCTGTGTGATGCCGCATACACGATCTCTGCCGGAAATGTAGACCCGCTTCCTCTTCACGAATATGTCCAACCCTCGGAACTTTTTGTCAACCCAGAAGATCCCACCTGTGGAGGGAAAGCCCCATGCTTCACCAGCATTCAGGATGCAATAAATCGGGCAGCCTCAGGAAACATCATAAAGCTTGTAAAGGGGAGCTATAACGATAGTTATGCGCTGAACGAAGACAAAAAGCTCACTATTCAAGGTGATTGGGATGCTTCTTTTTCACAGCAAACACAAGGAACAACCATGATCCTCCAGCCCGTTGCTGTCACACGTGGTTCGTTGAAATTGATTGATGTCAAGATAACAGCTGCAATGTGAAGAGGCTAATGCGAACGTTCAGGGCGATTTTCGAGAGTTTTGGGTTAAGAGTTTGATCGGGTGGGTTTTGCGGCGGTCAATGAATTATAAATGAGGATTTCGGCAATAAAACTACTCAACTTCGAACACCGAATGGTGTCCAGGCTGCTTAATTTAAGGAGGTAAGGAATGAGACTATTCATCTTTATTCAGCTATTCGCGGTTTTACCATACATTTTTGTCAGCCGCGCCGAAGCGTACATAGACCCAGGTACCGGCAGTATGATCGTGCAGGCGGTGATTGCAGGAGTTGCGATGGTTAGTGTATCAATCGGCATATTCTGGAGGCACCTTAAGGCATTTTTCAACCGGTTCTTCGGAGGTGGCCGTAGTGGGGATGATGACTAAGATGCTGATTGATATCGGTTGATTCAGAGACCCATCGGATCAGGTTTTTGAACTGAATGGCAGGGGTTAGCATTACTTATTAACCGTCTCAAAATTATTTGGTCTGCCGTCATTCCGGCGAAAGCCGGAACCCAGCTTGCTTTCGGATTCCGCATGAAGTCCGATATGTCAGGACTATTATGAGACAGTTACAGTTACTAATTGGAACCTCTGGGAAAATCGGACGGTGTCACTGGGATTTTAGGACCAGTTAACAATAATTCTTTGTGCTATTGTGACCCCAAAAAATGCGATCTAAGTCAAACCAGCAAGGCAGGCGCAACTGGAGATATTATTTTATAGCAGCGTTGCCTATAATTACCGTATTCTTCATAGTTCCATTTGAATTATATTATAATTCGAAAGAATACTGGAATTTTAACTACAAAATACCCTTGACCTTTGCCGTTTTCGGCGTCCTTCTTTATATGCCCCTTTCAGCTATGATTGGTGTTATTTTTAGAATAAGGCGCAGAATTTCGGAGTATATCTGTATATCTTTGTTTGCTTTTGGCTTATTCATACTATTTTCTGATATTTTCTCTCCGCTGCAAACAAACCTCCTGGATGGTTCAAAGCTCGTAAGTTCTGAACCGCTAAAGGGTACTTTTATTGAATCAGCATTCTTTCTTATTTTGATAATATCAGTATGGAAAATGAGTAGTCGCAGAATCGTGCTCATAGCCGTTCCCTTTACAATTCTAATGGTCATATTGTCTGGTATCTACTCTTTATTGATCGGTTTTTCGGGAAAGCCAGGATCAACCTTTGTAGAAGGAAAACCTGATCCGAATTTGCGCGGTAATATATATCATATACTTCTTGATGCTATGCAGACAGACGCTGCCAAGCTGTTTCTGCAGGAATCAAACAATGCCAAGTACTTTACAGGGTTTATCTTGTTTCAAAATAATATCTCCAATTACCTGTACACCTTCGCTTCTCTTAATAGTTATCTCACCGGGACAATTTACGAAAAAGGTGAATTCGTAAAATGGAAAGAGATGTATAAAAAAAGCGGGTTATTGGCGAGTTTGGATGGAAAAGGCTACAAAATTATGATGTATAGCCATCATGCGGGTTGTAAGAATCCGTTTGTTTCAGATTTTGTAACATTGGATGACATCTATGAGCAAAAAACAAAGATAGAGGATCCTCAATATACCGATTTTGTTCAAATATGGATCGCAAGGATCATGCCGAATATATTGACGAATGAGGCTTTATCAATTGGAGTGAAGATAGGGAAATATGTTTATGGATTCATCAGTAGGCCAGAGGATCTACAAGATAAAATTCCGATGACAATCTCAGAGGGGAAAGAGCCATTTTCATCTGTATTGATGCTTAAAGAGTTAATTGAAACAGAAAAGGACAGAACCCCAAACGGCAATTATATCTACGCGCATGCTGTGTTACCCCATTCTCCTTTTATTTTTGATGAGAATTGCAACTACAATCCCACGTCTAAGGAGAGAAGCTATTATGTCAATGTGCGGTGCGCACTAACCCTGGTTATAGATTTCATAGAGGAGCTCAAGCGACTTGGGCGTTACGATGATTCAACGATTTTGATACACGGAGACCATGGTGGGGAGGGCAGAGGGTTTATCAGCAAAAATGACTCAAAAATCGTGGAAACGACGGGCGAAAAGAAGGGCAACTTGGATGGGGCATACTTGAAAAACAAGTTGGGGTGGACCGAAGATCAACTAAAGGCTAGAGTGATGACTTTGCTCATGATAAAGCCACCAAATTCCTCAGGTGAATTGATATATTCACGACTCAAATCCCAATTGATCGATATATATCCAACAATTGTAGATCTGTTGGGCCTCCCTTCCCAGCAAGACAGTATAATGTCAGGATATTCATTGTTCAAAGATAGCTTCCCAGAAACAAGAGAGGCAGCATTTTTTCTATTTCCACCTGGTGATGAAATAGGGCCCAGAATTAGAAAAATTGTCATATCGAATCAAGAAATGTTAGAGAAATCCCAACTTATTGATGAAGGCTTTTTGGAAAATTTTGAAGTCATGGATCTACCCAAGGAGGGATTAGTATTTAAGATCGGTGCAAATGAAGGGCGGCTAATTTTGGATGGCTTTTCTGTTAAGGAAACATCTAATGATAAATCAAATAGTTGGCGTTGGGCACTGAACAAAAAGTCCAAAATGACATTTGATTCCCTCAGACTTCCAAAATCCAGCAAGATATTGGTAAGGTTCAAAGTTAATCCATTCTTCACCAATAGAAACAAAGAGATGATAGTTAAATCCAAAATTTCTGAGGCAAAGGTCAGGCTTAAACCTGAATGGTCTTGGTACAGCGTAGTTCTTGAGTTTCCCTCTGGTGAAGATCCCAGTCTGGAAATATTTTATGAAGATGCCAGGAGCCCAGAGTCAATGGGCTTCCAGGGTGACCAACGTAACCTTTCAGTGGCCTGGAGTGAAATCAGCTTGCATTATACGTCATCTGTCACTGACCGGTAGCATCGAGCCACTTATGATTGGTGTTATGGAGCCACGAGTAAGTGGCCGAAAACGGCTGTCTGAATGGTCAAAATTAGCGTATTTCCCCCCCCTTTCACAAGTGCTGGGTTTTTAAGGTGAACCCCGTCTTTGCGGGGTGACGCACCAGAAGTTGACATTTACGCGAAAAGCTGAAGTGACCCCAAGTGTAAAGCGCTCAAATCCAGAAACGAGAGTTTAGAGCCGGTTTGTCATACATTTTTGTCAGCCACGCCCAAGCGTACATAGACCCAGGTACTGGCAGTATGATTGTGCTGGCAGTGATTGCAGCACGTGCTGTGGTTAGTGTGTCAATCGGCATATTCTGGAGACGCCTTAAGGCATTTTTCAAACGGTTGTTCGGACATGGCCGTAGTGGGGATGATGACTAAGATGCAGATTGATAGCGGGTCATTCAGAGACCCATCGGGTCAGGTTTTTGAGCGGAATGGAACGATTTACCGGAGCATATTTGCACATGGCCTGGACGAGTTTGTGGCAGCCCGCGGTGCAAGGGTATATGACAAACTTATCGATGCGGGTCTATTGGTCTCTCATGAGGAAGTGAATTCCAACATCTGGGCGCCTGAAGGGACGCTCATTTGCCTCAAGCACCCTCGCATACCTATCGTGAGCTATCCATGGGAATGGCCTTTTTCATTTTTGAAGGATGCCGCCTTGATTCACCTTGACGCTATGCTTCAACTTATCCCCAAAGGCTTTTGGTTGCGCGATGCCAGTGCCTTTAACGTCCAATATGACGGCATCCGACTGCGGTTGATCGATACCCTCTCTGTGGGCCGGCGTATCCCCGACAGTCCATGGGTCGCGTACGGCCAATTCTGCGCGCATTTTCTGGGTCCCCTGGCGTTGGCAGCCTATTGCGACATTCGCCTGTTTTCCTTGTGGCGCAATTTTATCGATGGCTTCCCGCTGGACTTAGTTGTGAAGATGCTCCCATTTTTAAAGAGATACCGGCCCGGAATTTTGATGCACCTGACATTCCATGCGCGTGCGCAGGGCCTGGCCGATAAAAAAGAGGACATTGGCAGGGTGAAATCAACTAAGAAATTGAAGGTGACTGATCGAGGACTATCCAGCATTGTGCATTCGTTGCGTAAGACAGTTGAAGGAATCAATTGGAAAAGAAAATCTCAAATTTGGGAAGAATATGGGGAAATCAGAACCTATGATACTGAAGACGTCACTAAAAAATCCGAGTATGTGGAGAATGTTGTCAAGCGGCTGCAGCCTAAGATGGTATGGGATCTCGGCGCAAATAGAGGGGAGTTCTCTCTGATTGCAGCCTCTCAAGGACCGTTTGTGGTGAGTATCGACGGCGATCCAGCTTGTTCTGAATCCCTTTATCAAAAGATTTCCGGCGCGGGAGCCGTAAAAGGCATTCTTCCGTTGACGATGGATCTGGCTAATCCTTCGCCAGGGCTCGGTTGGAATAGTAATGAGCGATTGAGCCTGAGCGAACGAGGGCCGGCAGATCTGGTTATGGCATTGGCACTCATCCATCATCTGGTTCTGTCCGCTTGTGTGCCCCTTGAATTAATCGCCCAATGGTTATCTGGCTTTGGAAAGAATCTATTGGTTGAGTTCATCCCTCCTCAAGATCCCATGGTAAAGAAGCTATTGCGGAATCGGGGAGAAGAACACCTGCCCTATACTTTAGAGCTATTTGAGAGGAGTTTTGGGCTTTTTTTCGATTTCGAAGACAAGTCTACACTCCAGAATGGTCGAATCTTATTCTTGTGCAAGCGTTCAAAGTGACGAGTTACTTGAATATCTGCTAACTGGTGCGCAATTGATAAATAGACATCGCTAAATATTGGATGTTTCGTATGTTGAATGTTCTGCGCAGACTGCCCCAGTCTAAATATGTATTAGTAGGAGCGTTGCTACTTTTTTATTTAGGGATTGGAGCATTTTATGCGGGCGAGCAGTTTCTTCTTAACATATCCGCTGCCATTCCAACTCAGCCATCTGGCGGCGGTGATGCGCCTCATTTTATGCTGTGTGGCGACCACTTTCAGCAGCTTTATCGCTATAGCCTCCCAGGACATAACCTAAAGAATGGCCGGCCGCTGTATGAAAGCGGCTATCAATACAACTTCGCTTCTGATGGGAAGCCCTTCAGCGAAGGCTGGATGTTCTTTCCTTTCAGCCTTCTACACTTGGTTCTCGCGACTGTATTCGGCGACGTTGCTTCATACAATCTGATTGCGCTCCTTTCATTCCCGCTCGTGGGCGGGGCTATGTATCTGCTTGTTTTTTGGCTTACGCGATCGCATCCTGCAGCCCTGCTTTCATCGTTGGTGCTTGCCCTACTGCCACATCGCACTTCCTTTCTGTTTGGTGAGATGGTTTATGGCGTTGATCTCATGTGGCCGCCTCTCATTGTGCTGTTTTTTGAGAAGACTCTGAGAACCCTTGCTCCGCTCAACATATTGTTATTTGGCCTGTGCCTTTTGCTCTATACCACTTCCAATTTTCAGGCATTTTTCTTGTTTGCCTTTTTTTCCTTACCTTATTTTGTGGGACGTTCAATCCAGGTTTCTATTCAGTCGGATTTTCCTATGGCGAGCAAATTCCGAGCTGTCGGCTTCGTGCTGATAGCGCTACTGCCTGCACTGCTTTATCTCTTATATATTGGGAACCTGATTGGCGCGTCCGGCCTGTCGTCAGGGCAAAGTTATCTTGAGACGCAGTTTTATTCCGCGTTGCCAAGTAATGTTATCCAAGTCTGGTCAGGCAACGAGAAATCGGTCTACATAGGTTTGCCACTATTAATTGCCGCTTTTTTGATCATCGTACTATGCGGCCGCAGATGTTTGAAGCCTTTTAGCCATAAGTTGCAGAGACCTGAATCAAGTATTCTTGTGCTGAGTGGAGCGGTATTTGTTATCAGCTATCTGTTTTGTTTTGGTCCGAACCTTGATGAAATACTAAATGTAAAAATATATCGATGGTATTTTGAGCATATACCAGGAGCCAACTCCATTAGAACGCCGGGGCGATTGATGGGCACGGCTGGCTTCTATTTTTCCCTATTTTTTGGCCTCACGGTGTATCGATCAACCGCTGTTTGGGAAACCGAGAAGACCTACAAATCAGTTTTGGTATTTGTAATTACCGGCATAATGGCTGTCCTGATTATTTATAATTACAGATACACTCGTCCTTTCATGGTTAAGCTTGAGGCACATAATGAGGCGTACGAAAAAATTAGAGGCGCTCAGGGAATAATCTACACAATACCAACTCAGCCGCAAGCAGGAAATCATCTAAATGGGACGTTTCTTTATTACGCTCAAAAATACGATCTGCGCATGTTCACAGGGCACAGTTCGATGTATCCAAGAGAGTGGAATTCTATTATCCATGATTTCCTTCCTATTAATACGGGATCCTTTGATAGAAAGATGATGGAGCGTTTTCAGGCGTGGGGGATTACCCACTTGGTTGCCCATGCCACAACTTTTGAGCCTAAAGTTGCTCCTTTGGTTATTGCACTATTGAAGCAGAGCCCCTATCTTGACCTCATTGAAGAGGCGAAAGGTGTTTATGTGTTCCACGTTAATGTAGATGCATCTGGTTCTCAATCACTCGATATCGAAGGATTGCTTGCCGACATCCAGGTGACAGGAGAGGAGATTGGTAAATTTCACTTTTTAGACGGGTGGTACTCTCGTGAAGTGTATCCAGGCAAGAGACCATTTCGCTGGATGCATGGTACCGATGGCAACGGCGTTGTATTTGGTGGGGAGAGGGTGCTTGAAACCATGGAAATCGAGTATCAGTGTCCGCAGCGCCAAGGGTTGGCGATAACGATTAATGGCACAGTTGTTCAAAGCAAACCAACCGATATAGGAATGGGCTGGAAAAAATACGTGATTGACCTACGGAAATACGGAAGAAGGACCTATTTTTATGTAGAGTTCTTCACTCCGCAAGTATTTAAATCACCCCCTGATGTCAGGGAGTTCGGCTGCATGGTCGGTGATATTTTTGTCCGATGAACCTCGCAATCGCAATAAGAAAGATGGTTGCTATTCACTTGCCCATAGCCTTTTTTGACATCAGTTGACAGTATCACTAAACAGGGGCGGAGAAGTGACTGTTTCAGCTACTGTCAATTTTGCCGACGAAGACAGATTTTGAAAAGGAAAGGCGATTTTACGGACATGAAGATGAAGATTTCAGTAATAATCCCAGTTTATAATAGTAATCAGACGTTAGCCGAGATTACGAAACGCTTGCAGCCTGTTCTGGAAGCGGAGGGAGCAGAATATGAATTGATCTTCGTAAATGACGGGAGTGCGGATCAAAGCTGGGATGCGATTTGTGAGTTATGCGCCACTTATGCATGGGTGCGGGGCATTAATCTCATGCGTAACTACGGACAGCACAATGCCCTGTTGTGCGGCATTCGATCTGCACGATATGAAATCATTATCACAATGGATGATGATCTGCAGCATCCGCCGGAGGACGTTCCGAAGCTTCTTGAAAAACTTCGTGAGGGCTATGATGTCGTTTATGGAACACCTCAACAGGAACGGCACGGTTTTTGGAGAGATGCGGCCTCGCGGATAACAAAACGGGTTATGAAGACGACAATGGGAATCCAAGTTGCAGGAAATGCCAGCGCATTTCGGGCATTCCGTTCGGACATTCGAAATGCGTTTGCCGACTATCAGTGCCCATTTGTTTCAATCGATGTTCTCCTCACATGGGGGACAAGACGTTTTGCAGCGATCCCTGTTCGACACGACGAACGTCAGGATGGATCCTCAAATTATACTTTCAAGAAACTGATTACTCACGCTCTAAATATGATTACGGGTTTCAGCACGTTGCCCCTCCGGTTGGCCAGTGTGCTTGGTTTTGGGTTTTCACTGTTTGGAGTCATCGTTTTGGTCTATGTCCTGGGGCGGTATCTGATTGAAGGCGGATCTGTCCCTGGGTTTCCCTTCTTGGCGGCGATCATTTCGATATTTTCGGGAGCGCAACTTTTCAGTATGGGCATTATCGGTGAATACCTGTCGAGAATGCATTATCGAACAATGAATCGACCAGTTTACACGATCAGGGATGTTGTCAATGATGAGATGAAAGAAGGGGGAATAGATGTTTCCGAATGACAGACTCAGTATATTGAACAAAGATATGAGGTATGATTTTCAGCCTAAAATAAACTGGGGAAAAAATATTACATTTGGTCCTAATTGTAAAAATATGAGCATTGGATTTGGGAGTTTTATAGGAGATGACATTTACATCGATGTTGAGGAGTTGGATGTCGGAGATTATTTTACCATACATCATGGTTCAGTGATTCATGGCAAAAAATGCATTGTCGGCCACAATGTCTGGATAGGGCACTATTGTATTCTTGATTCATTGGGTGGCTTGCTGAAGCTGGGCAATAATGTAGGGGTCGGCGCGCACAGTCAGTTGTGGTCGCATATGAAATTTGGGGACAGGCTTGCGGGATGCCGTTGGTATGAAATGAAGGATTTAATCATTGGAGATGGGGCCTGGTTTGTAGGGCATTGCCTGGTTGCGCCCATTGTTGTAGAACCGCGGGCCATGCTGATGTTAGGAGGGGTCGCAGTCAAAAACATGATGGGAAACCATACGTATGCGGGTTCTCCGGCAGAGGATGTGACCGACAAAATGGGTTATCAGTTCAAAGAGATGACTTTAGGTGAAAAGGAAATTATTTTTAGCAGTTATATTGAAGAATACAAAATGAGAGGAAATGATGTCAATTTCATCAAGACTGAAAAGAATATTGGTTCTATAGATTGTTCAGAAAAGACATGCTTTGATTTGGAAACCCAGGAGTATGTCCCCCGATATACGGATGATGAGTACAAATTTATGAAATATCTATTATACGATAAGGCAAAATTTTTGCCAGGTAAGATTGACGGACACTTAAAAAGTCGTCGCCCCGTTGAAAAACGGGGTCCAGGGGTTTTATAACTGTTTGAGAACACGGGATTCCGGCGCCTGCTCCGGACCCGATCCGGGGTTCGCCGGAATGACGGAAAGAGACTATTTTCGACTTTTTACGAGATCATCAAGATTGGACCTGATTTAACAAATTATTGAGGGAGAGAATGTGGGATACCTGTACATCTTTGGCACCATCTTTTTCACAGTCTATGGCCAGCTGATAATAAAGTGGCAGATGGCGCAAGCTGGGCCGTTGCCGCATACCTTGACGGGTAAGGTTCTTTTTCTCCTGGAGATGTTTTTCAAGCCCTGGATCCTTTCCGCATTCCTTTCGGCCTTTGTCGCAGCTGTCTTTTGGATGGCGGCAATGACAAAATTTGACTTGAGTCATGCATATCCCTTTATGAGTCTATCCTTTGTGTTTGTGATCGTATTAAGCGGCTTATTTTTTCATGAGACCATCACGTTCCTGAAGCTGCTTGGGGTGCTGTTGATTGTGACAGGGATTGTTGTTGGGGCTCAGGGATAAGGGCATGCCCGTTCTGCTGATTCGGCATTTCTCCTGCCTCATTTTGTTTTTCCCAAAACAGCAAACGATAGTGGCAGGAAAAGCTACAGTACAGAGAGGTGAAAATTGGAAACATTTATCCCATTTAATCGACCTTTTATTGTCGGCAAAGAGCTTTACTATATTGCCCAAGCTGTTCAGGGTGGGCATCTGGCCGGGGATGGGGTTTTTACGAAGAAATGTAATGAGTGGATGGAGCAGAGGTTCGATGCACGAAAGGTGATGCTGACGCATTCCGGCACTGCGGCCCTGGATATCTGTGCCATATTGTGTGATATCCAGCCCGGAGATGAGGTGATCATGCCTTCTTTTACCTTTGTTTCAACCGCAAACGCATTCGCGCTCCGGGGGGCGTGTATCCGATTCGTTGACATCCGTCCTGATACCTTGAACATTGATGAGCGTCTGATTGAAGCTGCTGTCAATGAAAATACCAGGGCTATTGTGCCGGTTCACTATGCCGGGGTTGGTTGTGAAATGGATACGATTATGGAGATTGCACAAAGGTACGATCTTCTTGTTTTGGAAGATGCTGCACAGGGGGTAAACGCTACCTACAAGGGCCGATATCTGGGGACTATCGGACAGTTAGGCGCGTACAGCTTTCACGAGACAAAGAATTTTATCAGCGGTGAGGGCGGAGCTTTGATCGTTAACGATGAAAAATTTATTGAACGGGCTGAAATAATACGGGAAAAGGGTACGAACCGTAACAAATTCTTCCGTGGCGAGGTGGATAAATATACCTGGGTGGATATTGGATCGTCGTTCCTTCCATCGGAAATTGTGGCGGCGTTTCTGTATGCACAACTTGAAGAGGCTGACATCATTACGCGAAAGAGAACCGAGCTTTTCAGGTATTACAATGAGCAGTTCACTTCACTGGCTGAAAGCGGTTTCTGCCGACTGCCAGGATGCCCTGCGGAATGTGGGCATAACGCGCACCTCTTTTACCTGTTAGTTGACGCTGCTCTGGGTGATCGCGACCGGTTGATAACGCATCTGAAAAACAAAAATATCAAAGCTGTCTTTCATTATGTCCCCCTTCACACATCGCCGATGGGCCGGGGAATGGGTTATAGGAACGGAGACTTACCAATTACTGAGGACCTGAGTGAACGGCTCGTTCGGCTTCCCTGCTATTTTGAGATGACAAGAGAGGATCAGGATCGGGTTATTGACGGGGTCTTCGAGTTCTTCGAGAAAGCCCGGTGATTACCGTCGGGACAGAAAGCAACGAAAAGGATTGTCGATCGAAGAGCTTAAGGCCCGGGTAGAAGCATGGAGGATCTGTTTAGTGCGATCATGAAAAGGGGGAAATGGTGCGGGGAATCAGAAAAATAAGCACGATCGGCTGCTGAAATAAAATTTTACTTGACAGCACTCTAACAGGCCAATTAGCATTAAAAGAACTTCCTTCCAAAGCCCCAAAGAACTTGACGTCAATCAATTTGTGGTATTCATTATAGGTAAACGGCGTCCACTTTTGACCTAAGGCGGAAAATAAGGTCATCAACCGCGTTAAATTAAGACAGAAAAGAGTTCTTCGCGTCTTGTTGTTCATCAAAAAGCCTAACCTCATCGTAATTCAGACCTCGTTACTATAAGAATTTTCAATTCAAAATTGACGCACTCGTAAAAAGTCAAAAACCCGCAAATGCGACCTAATGATTTCAATAAGTTATCTATGCCAAAATGGCAAAATCGGGCTTTTTACGAGACCATCAAAATTACATGGGAATACAATCGCTTCAGGCAAAAAACCATGTTTTCGAACATAATTGGACAGTCTTAGTTTTTACGCATTGAATGATATCAATTAGTTACCTATTCACACATTCAATAAACCGTCGTATTTTACGATAAAGCGTCCATTTTTTAGGCCTCAAAATGGGCTGAAATAACGAGGTCTGTAATTAGTGCGTTAAAAGAAATTTTGGTCGGTGTTTGCATTTCTTACCTCGAAACTGCGGACCCACCCCAAAGGGTGGGGAGTTCTGAAGACAACTTCGAATTTTTTTATCGAAAACCTGTCTTCTCGGTCAAGCTGAGTGAGTAAGGGCAGGCAGCATAAAAAAAACGCATTTCATGGGAACGAAGGAGGGAAAGAAGATGAGAAGATCACTGTTTGTAACGGTTTTCTGGGTTTTTCTGGGGTTATTTTTTGTCCTCAGTACGTCAGTTTCAGGCCAGGCTGCAGAAGGAATAACGATCCAGAAAGATGTTTACCTGAATTCGCCGATATTGAGCGTCGAGGACCTGCCACCTGAATTGACAGTCTCCCTGTATGACGCTGCAGGTGCGACCGTGCCCATCGCCACGCAGACCTTCGCAAGGGGCGAATACGCCCTGGATTTTGAACTCAGCAAGTCGAATGGTCTGGAATTAGGCCCCATAGCCAGGCTAAAGGTGGAATTTACCAACAAACTGTACATGGGCGATGACCCTGAGAACCCGACCCGCGTCAAGGAAATCTGGTCTGAAGTTGCGGTGAATGGCCAACCCGTCGGCGTCAGGACGCGCGTTTCGGATGAAACCATGGTCAAACTCCTCTTAGCCAGTGACGCCTCTCTCGCCACTTACGTCACCTTCGCGTATGAGGGCGATACCAATCCCCTCACTACCATCTATCAAGGCCTCCCCCTCGCCTCCGGCCTCTCAGCCAAAGAATACATCAGCTCTATCTTCAGCACGGTCTCTCCGGAGGAAAGATCTTTTGGAAGCCTCACCTCTCCGTATTGGGAATTTTTAAACAACAATATATACTACCCTAATGGCAATGTGGGTGTGGGTACTGGAAATTCAGCACCAAATAGAGATTTCCAAGTGAAATATTCTTCCAGCAGTGGCAACTTATGGGAGCTTCCTACGATTTCAGTGACCAACACCAATACCACCGCGGGGCAACACTCTTTTTCGTCCTTTGAATTTAGCGGATCGAACGGTGGCGTGGTGGGGGAATTTTTCGCTGACGGAGGAGGCTATTTTCTTGGTGGAACGCCGAGCGTGGTTTTCAGATCTTCAACCAATCATCCCATGCTCTTTGGCACAAATAAGATTACCCGAATGATGATTGATACAGAAGGAGAAGTGGGTATCGGTACGACAGATCCCTTGGACGACCTGCATATTGAGTCTTCTTTCCCGGGAATTAGATTGACCGAATCAGATGAGACTAGCACCTACTGGCGATTTCTGGCCACCGGTAGGGATCTGCAATTTCGCGAAGAGACCGTTACAAGAATGGTTATTGAGGACGGAGGTGACGTCGGTATAGGCACAACCGGCCCGACTGGGCGATTGCATGTCTCTCATAACAGCTCGAGCAGCAATCCTCAACTTCTTCTCCAGGAATCCGAGAACGATTATGCAAGGATCAATTTAAAAAATTCCGCTACGACCAACATCTTTGCCTTGGCGGGAAGACCTAATGCAACCGACAGCCTTGCCCTGTTGAATGTATACTATAGTGGTTCCGGTGGGAATATAATGACCTTTATGGGCGACGGCGATGTGGGTATAGGAACGACCAATCCAACTGCGCGATTTCATGTTTCACAAGCCCTTTCCGACGGTCCTGTAGTCCGGTTCCAGAATACCAACACATCAATAAATGCTGACGTTCTGGAGCTTAGAGTCGATGGAACACTTACCTCTGCTGGGAACGATTTTGTCCAATTTAAGAGAGGAAACACTCTCATAGGCAGAATTGAATCGCTGAATCCACCGTACAATGGAGTTGCATATGTTACCTCTGGATCCGATTTTGCCGAATATTTGCCGAAACTTAATAAGGACGAAACCATTGAACCCGGTGATATCGTGGGCGTTACAGGGGGTAAAGTCACGAAACACACGAAAAATGCCGATTATGTCCAAGTGGTCTCTACCGCGCCGGGATGGGTGGGGAACTGCCCAAGTGAGGAAGAACAGAATCTTTATGAGCAAGTAGCTTTTATGGGACAGGTTCCTGTAAAGGTCAGGGGAAAGGTCGAACTTGGAGATTATATTGTCTCGTCCGGCTTAGATGACGGGACTGGTGTGGCCGTAGCCCCCGATCAGGTTCGGGCGGAACACCACGGAAGGATTATTGGAAGGGCCTGGGAAGCTTCAAGTGTGGAAGCGGAAAAGATGGTCAACACTGCGATCAGCCACAATTCATTGCCCCACGAGCTTTTCCGGGAAAAGGACAAACAGATAGACCAACTAACGGCCCGGGTGGAGGCCCTGGAGCGGGTCCTCGGCGAGATGATGCAAAAGGGGTCGTTGTCCGCGAAACCTCAGACATAAAGAACCTCTTCTAAAACAAAAGCAGCCGCTCGGCGTTGCCGATGCGGCTGCCATTTGTAGACTTTCCCATTAAATGGGGCGGCATTTTCTGATTATTGTGAACCGGGATATCTTTTTCCACAATAGATGGATTGGGGTCGTTCTGAGCGAACGACCCCGGAGTGAGATTAGAAAGGGAAAGGTTCGGAGTGGGGCTGAGC